>OLWA01000049.1_pt1 | contig 136696 bp, 127 predicted proteins | sample 1673251 | NCBI WGS metagenome assembly OLWA01 (sample SAMEA3178937, study PRJEB25190) | human gut metagenome | biome: human gut; feature: human-associated habitat; material: faeces | place: Austria | collected 2013 | reverse complement strand
GTCCGGGCTTCACAGGGCAGGATGCCGGATAACGTCCGGTGGAGGTGACTCCCAGGCCAGTGCAACAGAAAAGAACCGCCAGATTCGTCTGGTAAGGGTGAAAAGGCGAGGTAAGAGCTCACCGCGTCTCCGGTAACGGAGATGGCTGTGTAAACCCCATCCGAAGCAAGACCGAACAGGGACCATACGGCGGCCCGCCGTGTTCCGGGTAGGTTGCTTGAGGCTGCCGGTAACGGTAGTCCTAGATAGATGATTGTCTGATACAGAACCCGGCTTACAGTGCTGCTCCTTATTGATTGATAGAAAGCGGAGAGATAAAGATATGGCACTGACACCAATGATGCAAAAGTATCTGGAAACGAAGGAGGAATACAAGGATTGTATTCTTTTTTATCGTTTAGGGGACTTTTATGAGATGTTTTTTGACGATGCAAAGATCGTATCTAAGGAGCTGGAGCTGACTCTGACCGGCAAAAGCTGTGGACTGGAGGAGCGCGCACCTATGTGTGGCGTTCCTTTTCATGCTGTGGACGGTTATCTGGATAAGCTGATCAGCAGAGGATATAAGGTAGCTATCTGCGAGCAGGTGGAGGATCCGAAGCTTGCCAAGGGGCTGGTCAAGCGGGAGGTTGTCCGCGTAGCCACTCCGGGAACAAATCTTAACATGCAGGCGCTGGATGAAAGCCGTAATAATTATCTTCTCTGTGTAGTATATACGACGAATGCTTATGGTGTATCCTATGTGGATGTTACCACCGGAGATTATTATGTGACAGAGTTCGATTCGGAAAACAAGCTTCTGGATGAGATTGGCAAGACCATGCCCTCGGAGATCATCTGCAACGATTCCTTTCTGGTGTCAGGAGTCGATCTGGAGGATTTGAGAGGACGTCTGAAGATCGTAGTATCTGCTATTGATCCCTGGCATTTTGATGAGGACCGCTGTGTGGACAGCCTTTGCCGTCATTTTCATGTGGGTTCTCTGGACGGACTTGGTCTTGCGGACTATTCCATTGGAGTGACTGCGGCAGGAGCGATCATGCAGTATCTGGAGGAGACACAGAAGATCTCTCTGGATCATATCACAACGATCAAGCCATATGTGCCAAACAGCTATATGCTTTTAGACAGAGCCACCAGAAGAAATTTGGAGCTTTGTGAGACCATGCGGGAGAAGGCCAAGAGAGGCTCGCTTTTCTGGGTGTTAGATAAGACCAGGACGGCCATGGGAGCGAGAAAGCTTCGTAATTCCATCGAGCAGCCGCTTTTGGATAAGGATCAGATCAACCGGCGTCTGGATGCCATTGAAACGTTAAATAATAATGCAATCTCCAGAGAGGAGCTCAGAGAGTATTTGTCTCCAATTTATGATCTGGAGCGTCTGATCAGCAAGATCAGTTACCGCAGTGCCAATCCGAAGGATCTGCTGGCATTCCGCCAGTCCCTTGCCATGCTGCCGCCGATCAAATATCTGCTGAACAGCTTTGAGGGAGATAAGCTGCTTGCCTCCTACGGAAACGATCTTGATGATATGGCAGATATCTGCAGTCTGATTACGGATTCCATTGATGAGGATGCGCCTCTTACGGTTCGGGAGGGTGGCATGATCAAGGACGGTTACAACGAAGAGATTGACAAGCTTCGTTCGGCGAAAACCGATGGTAAGAAATGGCTTGCCGGGCTTCTGGAGGAGGAAAAGGAAAAGACAGGGATTAAAAACTTAAAGATTAAATTTAATAAAGTGTTTGGCTATTATCTGGAGGTAACCAATTCCTTTAAGGATCTGGTGCCTGAGGACTGGATGCGCAAGCAGACTCTTGCCAATGCAGAGCGATATACCACACCAAAGCTAAAGGAGCTGGAGGATACAATCCTTGGAGCCGAGGATAAGCTGTATACCCTGGAATATAATGTGTTCTGTGAAGTCCGTGATACTATTTACGGTGAGATTGGCAGGATCCAGAAGGCGGCCAAGATCATTGCCGGAGTGGATATGCTGGCGTCTTTGGCCGTGGTTGCGGAGCAGAATAATTATGTGCGCCCAGAGATTCGTAAAAAGGGTGTGATCGATATCAAAAACGGCAGACATCCTGTTGTGGAGAAAATGATCAAAAACGATATGTTTGTGGCAAATGACACATATCTGGACAATGACAAGCACCGGATCAGTATTATTACCGGACCAAATATGGCAGGAAAGTCTACCTATATGCGTCAGACTGCCCTGATCGTGCTGATGGCACAGATTGGCTCCTTTGTACCTGCTGACAAAGCAGTGATCGGTATTGTGGACCGTATTTTTACCAGAGTCGGCGCCTCCGATGATCTGGCGAGTGGTCAGAGTACCTTTATGGTGGAAATGACGGAGGTTGCCAATATTCTCCGGAACGCCACCAAAGACAGTCTGATCATTCTGGACGAGATCGGCCGTGGCACCAGCACCTTTGACGGGCTGGGCATTGCCTGGTCGGTGATCGAGCATATTGCTGATAAAAAGCTTCTGGGTGCCAAAACATTATTTGCAACCCATTATCATGAGCTGACGGAGCTTGAGGGAAAGCTGGACAGCGTTGATAATTACTGCATCGCCGTGAAGGAGCAGGGAGATGATATCATTTTCCTGCGTAAGATCATCAAAGGAGGCGCGGATAAAAGCTATGGTATTCAGGTGGCAAAACTTGCCGGTGTCCCGGAAAACGTACTGAAGCGGGCCAGAGAGATTGTGGATGAACTGAGCAATAACGACATTGCCGAGAAGGCGAAGGACATCGCAGTGGAGTACGAAATTCCGGACTATGAATATGGGATTGAACAGCAGACTCAAAAGCCGCGGAAGGTACGGAAGAAAACAGAGTCTGAGATTGAATCAGAGAAAATGGGACAGATTTCAATGTTTGACGGATATCAGCCAAATGTCAAAACAGATGATATTATTTATGAGCTGCATGATCTGGATCTGTCCACAACAACGCCGATCGATGCTATGAATATTTTATATAAGATGCAGACAAAGCTGCGGGAGAGAATGTAAACGCAGATAAAAGAACAATGTCAGGACGGCTGCCGGAAAAATTATGTGTTTGCAGCCGGATGTTTCTGGCAGAAAGGAATGTAGGAACGGAATGTCTAAGATACATGTTCTGAATCAGGATACCATTAATAAAATTGCTGCCGGTGAGGTGATCGAAAGACCCATGGCAGTGGTAAAGGAATTGACGGAAAATGCGATCGATGCTGATGCCAATGCGATCACCGTAGAGGTGAAGGACGGCGGTAAGGCACTGATCCGTATGACGGACAACGGAGTGGGAATGAATGAGGAGGATGTCCGGCTGGCATTTACCCCTCATGCCACCAGTAAGATTGATGATGCCGAGGATCTGCTCAGGGTATCGACGCTGGGCTTTCGAGGTGAGGCACTTGCCAGCATTTCATCTGTGTCACAGCTGGAGATGGTGACAAAGACCAGAAATGAGCTGATGGGCTGCCGCTATGAAGCGGACGGTGGAAAGGAGCGGACACTGGAGGCTGTGGGATGTCCGGACGGTACTACGATCCTGGTCCGCAATCTCTTCTTTAATACACCGGCACGTTTGAAATTTTTGAAATCCTCCCCGACAGAGGCAGGATATATCAATACCCTGATCGAGCGTCTTGCGTTGTCTCATCCGGATATTTCCTTCCGGTTTATCAATCAGAATCAGACAAAGCTTCATACTTCGGGAAATGGAAATTTGAAAGACGTCATATATCATATATATGGTAAGGATATTACATCAAATCTTCTGGAGGTGAATGCCAGTGAGGTGAGCTGTCAGGTAAAGGGATTTATCGGCAAACCGATCATTTCCAGAGGCAACCGCAATTATATGAATTATTTTATTAACGGCAGATATATTAAGAGCTCTACAATTCATAAAGCGATTGAGGACGCTTATCAGCCGTATACTATGCAGCACAGATATCCTTTTACGGTGCTGCATTTTACGGTGGCACCGGAGTTAGTGGATATTAACGTGCATCCGCAGAAAATGGAGATCCGTTTTTCAGATGCACAGGGGATTTATCAAAGTGTTTATCATGCCATCAGCGAAGCATTAAAGCACAGGGAATTTATACCGGAAGTGTCTCTGGCATCATCGGATTCCAAACCTGTACCTCAAAAAGGACAGGCTACGGCAAAACCAGTCCGGGAGCCGGAGATGTTTGAAAAGAAGAGAATGCAGTCCGTACAGATCCTGGAGGAGATCAAAAAACAGGATGAAAGATTAAAAAAGCAGGGAATGATGCAGGAAACAGCTGTGTACGGAAAACGGGACAATACAGAAACCTCGAAAGGAATGGATGCTTCCTCAGATATGGAACCGATACAAGCAGCCGGAAGTGCTGTGCTAAATATTGGACAGGCAGAAGCAACTGAAAATACTGTCCCAAATATGGAACAGACGAAAACAACCGGAAATACTGTCCCAAATATGGAACAGACAGAAAACGCCCCAAATACCGTTCCACATACAGAACGCACAAACGAAGTCAGGTATAATGTCCATGATCCGGTACAGGAATCTTTCTTTGATAAAGGCATTCTTTCCGAACAGGCTCAAAAGGAAGTAAAGATCATCGGACAGGTATTTGACACATACTGGATCCTGCAGTATGACAGTGCCATGTATATGGTGGATCAGCATGCGGCTCACGAAAAGGTACTGTATGAGCGTTTTATGAGACAATTTTCGGAGAAAAAGCCTATAGTTCAGCTTTTACAGCCTCCGGTTGTCCTGACACTGACCATGCAGGAGGAGCAGGCGGTGAAGGAGCATATGTCCGTCTTTGAGGAACTGGGATATCAGATCGAACCTTTCGGCGGCAGGGAATATGTCGTGAATGGTGTACCGGCACATTTGCCGCAGATTGGCAATGAGGAGCTTTTAAAAGAAGTCATTGATGCCATGGTGGACGAACACGCCCGTCCGACACCGGATATTTTAAAGGATAAAATTGCGTCCATGTCCTGCAAGGCGGCGGTAAAAGGAAATAACCGCCTGCCGAGGGAGCAGATGGAGGAGCTTTTGCGGGAGCTTATGACATTGGAAAATCCATATCATTGTCCTCATGGAAGACCGACTATGATCAAGATGACCAAGACAGAGCTGGACAAGAAGTTTAAGCGTATTGTATAAAATGCGAAAGGAAGATTATGGAAAATTTCAAAGAAAAAAAGAAGCCGCTGATCATTCTGACGGGGCCTACCGCAGTGGGAAAAACGGCTCTGTCCATCGGCCTGGCAAAGGCGGTGGGAGGAGAGATCATTTCGGCGGATTCTATGCAGGTATATAAGGGGATGGACATAGGCACGGCCAAGATCACGCCGGAGGAAATGGACGGTGTGCCTCATTATCTGGTGGATGAGCTGGAGCCGTGGGAGGAGTTTAATGTCGTTGTGTTCCAGAAGTTATGTAAAAAATACATGGAACAGATTTACGCCAAGGGCAAGATTCCGATCATTGTGGGGGGAACCGGATTTTATATTCAGTCGGTTCTGTATGACATTGATTTTACGGAGAATGAAGCAGATACGTCTTACCGGCAGATGCTGGAGCAGAAGGCAGAAGAGGAAGGGGCAGAGGCACTTCATCAGGAGCTTGCCAAGGCAGATCCGGAGTCGGCAGAGCAGATCCATCCCAACAATGTCAAGAAGGTGATCCGGGCGCTGGAGTATTATCATCAGACCGGAGAGAAGATTTCAGAGCATAATGAAACCCAGAGACAGAAGGAATCACCATATGATTTCATTTATTATGTGTTGAGTCTGCCGAGAGAGATTCTGTATGACAGGATCAACAAACGGGTGGAGCTGATGCGTCAGGGAGGTCTTGAGGAGGAAGTAAGACGACTTGAGGAGCACGGATGTACCCGCGGGCTGGTGTCCATGCAGGGACTGGGCTATAAGGAGATTCTGGATGCCTTTGCCGGAAAATGTACAATGGATGAGGCGTTTGACAAGATCAAGCTGGAAACGAGACATTTTGCAAAAAGGCAGTTTACATGGTTTCGCCGGGAGCGTACCGTGACCTGGCTGGACAAAGAGCAGTATGACAGCGAGGATGCACTTCTTGCACATTGTGTGGAAGAGATACGGGAGCGGTTTCTGCTCTGATGGAAGATCACGGCAGGGAAAACGGTATGATCAAACAGGATCAGGCCGGTGAAGTGAAGAATTTTAATAGTGAGAAAAGAAAAAGAGAAAAGAGGAAGAGAACATGGAATTAAAGGATTGGTACAGGGAAGCAGGGATCAGTGAAAAGGTTTATGATTTCTGCAGCAGCATCGAAGCGGGACTGAAGGAGCGGTTTGAGCAGATCGACCGGACGGCGGAATACAATCAGATGAAAGTACTCCGGGCAATGCAGAAGCATAAGGTCAGTGCGGGCTGCTTTGAGTCCTCTACGGGATATGGCTATGATGATCTGGGCAGAGAGACGCTGGAGGATGTGTATGCCAGCGTATTTGAAACGGAATCGGCACTGGTCAGACCTCAGCTTACCTGTGGCACCCATGCTCTGACGGTGGCTCTTTCTGCCAATCTGCGGCCGGGAGATGAACTGTTGTCTCCTGTAGGAAAGCCTTATGATACTCTGGAGGGCGTGATCGGAATCGGGGATAATGCAGCGCCGGGCAGCCTAAAGGAGTTTGGTGTCACTTACCGTCAGGTGGATCTGAAGGCGGACGGCAGCTTTGATTTTGAAGGGATCCGGGCAGCTTTAAATGACCGGACAAAGCTTGTAACCATTCAGCGGTCCAAGGGATACGCTACACGTCCGACCCTTTCTGTGGCACGGATCGGAGAGTTGATCTCCTTTATCAAGTCCATCCGTCCGGATGTGATCTGTATGGTGGACAACTGTTATGGAGAGTTCGTGGAACGGATCGAGCCGACACAGGTGGGGGCAGATATGTGCGTCGGCTCCCTGATCAAGAATCCGGGAGGCGGACTGGCACCGATCGGCGGTTATATTGTGGGAAGGCAGGATCTGATCGATATGTGTGCCTATCGTCTGACTGCACCGGGACTTGGCAAAGAGGTGGGGGCAACCCTTGGTCTGAACCGTTCTTTCTTCCAAGGCTTTTTCATGGCTCCGTGTGTGGCTGCCTCTGCATTAAAGGGGGCAATTTTTGCAGCCAATATCTATGAGCGTCTTGGGTTTAAGGTGGTTCCTGACAGCACCGAGTCCCGACACGATATCATTCAGGCGGTTACTCTGGGGTCTGCGGAAGGTGTGATCGCTTTCTGTAAGGGTATCCAGTCGGGTTCTCCGGTAGACAGCCATGTGGCACCAGAGCCGTATGCGATGCCGGGATACCACAGTGACGTGATAATGGCAGCCGGTGCTTTTGTACAGGGCTCTTCAATTGAGCTCAGTGCTGATGGACCGATCGAGCCTCCGTATGCGGTATATTTTCAGGGAGGCCTGACCTGGTATCATGCGAAATTTGGCATTATGATGTCGGTACAATATATGGAAAATGAGCATTTATTGTCGTTATAGAAAAGGATTTCCGTCGGATTTCATAAAAATATCACGAATAAATCACAATTCCATAGGAAGATGGTTCTATACAAAATCAACATTTTATGATACCATATAATGTGATGCGTTTGGTGGGGGAAGCCTTCAGACAGGAGGCAGTAATGAATGAAAACAAGCGTAAACAGTATGAAGAAGAGACGGAGAACACCATTACCATGAAGGAGCTTCCGTTCTCGGAAAGACCCTATGAGAAGTGTTGCCGGTATGGACCGGAAGCACTTTCTGACAGTGAACTTCTGGCGGTAGTGATCCGTACCGGCAGTCATGGGGAGAAGGCAGTTGACCTTGCCAGAAGGGTGTTATGCCATCTTCCGGGAGGACATCTGGGAGGTCTGTTTCATATTTCGCTGGAACAGCTGCAGGAGATACATGGCATCGGCATGGTAAAGGCAGTTCAGTTGAAATGCATGGCAGAATTTACAAAGCGTATGGTGCGGTCCAGCATGCCGGCGGAGAAGTTAAAATGTGATGATCCGGAGCAGGTGGCCGCTTATTATATCCAGCAGATGCGTTTTCTGGAGACAGAGCAGGTACTTTTGCTGGTGCTTGACGGCAAGAATGCATTGTCTCAGGAGATTGTAATCTCTAACGGTTCCTTTAATGCATCTGCTGCAGCACCGCGGGAGATCTTTTATCAGGCACTGAAGCATAAGGCGGTCAATATCATTGTTCTGCATAACCATCCCTCAGGAGATCCGTCACCTAGTCAGGGGGATATGCTTGCAACAAAGCGGATCCGGGATGTGGGGCATATGATCGGTATCGAGCTTTTAGATCATATTGTGATCGGGGACAACCGATATATCAGTTTTCGGGAAAGCGGATATTTATAAAATGATGCTGGGTCAAACGATCTTTGAACCGGCATCATAAAAATTGACATAGATTACCGGAAGGGAGTATTCCAATGGCACATAAAACATATGGTATTGATTTTGGAACAGGCACCGTCAAGGTCTATAAAAAGTCGGATGGTATTATCCTGAATGAACGCACCGTGGTGGCAACGGTGGGAAAAGGTACGCAGCAGCATCCGGTGGCAATTGGCGATAAGGCCTATGAAATGTATGAAAAGGTTCCACCCAATATCAAGGTCTCTTTTCCTCTGGAAAATGGTGTGATCTCACAGATGGGCGATATGATCTCTCTGTGGAATTTTATGCTGGAGAAGATATCCGGCAAACGTAAATTAAAAAATGCCGATTTTTATATTGCAGTACCTGCGGATATCCGTGAGGTGGACAAAAATGCATATTCCAGGGTCGTTTCTGAAGGGGAGAGCAGACCCCATAAAGTGTTTCTGATCCATAAGCCGATTGCGGATGCACTGGGACTGAATCTGGATGTGGAGAATTCCAGGGGGATCATGATCGTCAATGTGGGAGCAGACACCACGGAGATTTCCGTCTTGTCTCTGGGAGGAATTGTTGTTTCCAAATTGCTGCCATACGGAGGAAATTATTTTGATGACCAGATTATGAATTATATCCGTAAGGAACATAATTTTGTCATAGGCAGGAAAAGTGCGGAACAGATCAAAAAAACACTGGTATCTGCTGTGCCGGTGGATGAGAGCGTTACGGTGGTTGGACGCAATGTTGTAAAAGGTCTTCCGGGTGAAGTAACGATAAGATCTTCGGAAATTTTTCCGTTAGTACAGGGTGTATTTCTGACCATATCGGCGGCAGTCAGATCCATGCTGGAGAGAACACCGCCGGAGATCGCTTCCGAGATTGCAGAGAATGGGATTTATCTGACCGGAGGATCTTCCTGGATCCGTGGCATGGATCAGCTGGTGGCGAATGAAACCCGATATAAGATCAATACCACCAGGCATGCCCAGAGAACGGTGGTGTCCGGACTTGGTTATCTGGCAGAGCATCCGAAAACTGCTGCCAGATACAGCATCCCTCTGAAAAGTGCAAAGGATTAGTACTGTGCCGGTCTGAATGAGGGATTCTTGTATATATTATGATGTGAAGGAGTTGTAGGAATGCGTAAACGGACAAAAATCACCTTGGATCCGAAATATATATTGATGGCGATCGCAATTGTATGTGTTGTTTTGATCATTATATCCTTCCGGTTTCAGGATAAAATGACACCAATCCGTACAGCAGTGGGGAGTGTAGTGACACCGATGCAGCGCGGGATCAATAAGATCGGTCTGGTGGTTGCTGATGGGATGGAGTATGCGTCCACAGTGAAAAAGCTCACGAAGGAAAATGACAATCTTCAAAAGCAGGTGGATGAACTGTCCTCACAGAACCGCCTGCTGCAGCAGGACAAATATGATCTGGATAATTTCCGTAAGCTGTATGATCTGGATGAAAAGTATTCCGATTATCCGAAAGTGGCGGCACATGTGATCAGCAGTGACGGCAACTGGTTTAACAGCTTTGTGATCGATAAAGGATCCAGTGACGGATTAAAGGTTAATATGAATGTTCTGGCAGGAGATGGTCTGGTAGGAATTGTCACAGAGGTCAATAAATCCTATGCCAGAGTCCGTTCCATCATTGATGATGAGAGCAGTGTTACCGGATCTTTTCTTAAGACATCCGATATGTGTTTTGTCAACGGAAATCTGAAGCTGATCAACAAAGGGATGATCGATATTTCCGGAATCCCGGCAGATGCCAGGATCAAGGATGGTTATGAGGTGGTAACGTCACCGGTCAGTGATAAATACCTTCCGGGAATCCTGATCGGTTATGCGAGGGACATCAAAACGGATTCTTCCAACATTACACAGTCGGCACATCTGACGCCGGCAGCGGATTTCTCCGGACTGGATATGGTGCTTGTGATTACAGAGGTTAAGGATTCCGGTGATTTGGAGGATATATTAAATTGAGACGTTATATTTACCTGTTATTGTTAAATATCATATGCTTTGTATTGCAGGCAACGGTGTTTCGCCATCTTCCTCTGGGAGGTGTGACACCAAACATTCTGATCATGATAACGGCGGCTTCCGGTCTGATGTATGGCAGAAAGCTTGGGATGTATTCCGGCGTCATAGGAGGTCTTCTGATCGATGCCATGTTTAACTCTGTGATCGGCCTTACCATATTGATCTATGCATTTATCGGATATGTCAACGGTATGTTAAATAAGCTTTATTTTAAAGATAAACTATATATACCGGCAATCACTATCGTTCTTAGTGATCTGGCATATGGCATATTATATTACATTTGTCGTTTTATGCTCCGGGGCAGAATGGATTTTCCGTATTATCTGATGCATGTGATGATGCCGGAGGCTGTTTATACTCTGATCGTAGGACTACTGATCTATCTGGTGATGCGCAGGATCAAGGAGTATTTCAATCCGGAGGAGAAGGTTTCTTTGGAAGAGCATATGGAGATGGACCGGGAGAAGATTTTGTAAAAGAGAAAGGAGAGAAGAGTCGTGTTAGACAATCTGAAAGAATATATAAAAGTTTTTTTCAATTCCAGATTATTGCCGATTACGGTTGTTTTTGTTCTTCTTTTTTCGATTCTGGTCAACCGGATGTTTGAACTGCAGATCGTAGACAGGGACAGCATTATTGCAAGCGGTGCCAGCAATACGATCAAAGAAAAAGATATCAAGGCGACCAGAGGAAATATTTATGATTGTAACGGAACTCTTTTAGCTTACAATAAATTATCCTACAACATTGTATTTTCGGAAACATCAAAACTTTCCGGAATGACGAATGACGAAAAAAATCAGATGATCTATCGTCTGCTTTATATTTTACAAAAGCATGGAAGTGAGCTTTCTGTGGATTATTATCTTCAATACGAAAAGGGAAAAATCCAGTATCAGGTGGAGGGGAGTTCCCTGGAACGTTATCTGGCAGATGCATATTCTGTACAGGGCGGTGTCAAGGCACTGACGCAGGAACAAAAGGATACGGCACCGCAGGAAATGTATGAGTATCTGATCAAGAAGTTTGAAATTTCGGATTCCTATGATAAGGATACAGCCGTTGATATTCTGGCAGTCCGTTATGCCATGTTTATCAATCGTTATGCTAAATTCCAGGATATCATTCTGGCGAAAGATGTAGACAAAAAGACGGTTGCAGCGATCAAGGAGAACAGCGGGCTGCTTCCGGGAGTGGACATTGACCAGAACACATCCCGTGTGTATAAAAAGAGCAAATATTTTGCCCATATGCTGGGATATACAGGGTCTATTTCTGCGGAAAAGCTGGAGGAACTGGAAAAGGACGGAGAAGAATCGGTATATTCTGTGGATGACCAGATCGGTATTTCCGGACTGGAAAGTACCTATGAGGAGTATCTGAGAGGAACGAAGGGAAGTAAAGAGATTACGGTAGACGGAGGTACCAGCCGGATCATTTCCGAGAAAACCACAAAGGATCCGGTGGCCGGCAATGACCTGTATCTGACGATCGATGCCACACTTCAGGAGGAATGCTATCATCTGCTGGAGGAAAGGATTGCCGGTATTCTGATCTCCAATATCAACAATAGTATGGATGCAGGAACCAGAGGGCATTCCACAAAGGATATCCGTGTACCGATCTATGATGTTTATAATGCGATCATCCAGAATAATATTGTTAACGTAGAGCGTTTTAATGATGATGATGCTTCGGTGTTAGAGAAAGCAACTCTGAAAAAGTACAGGGCAGAAAAAAAGGTGATCGTCCGCAAAGTTCGACAGCTTCTGGCTTCTAACAGTACGACAGGTGCAAAGAGTCTTTCCTCGGATATGAATGATTTTCTGGATTATTTTTACAAGAATCTGACAGATAATTCCGTTGTTGTCACAAAGAGCAGTGAGTCAGACAGTTCCCGTAAAACCGTGGATACATCGGACTCCACTTACAAAAGCTATGTTAATGGAAACATCAGTCTGAGCAAATATCTGCAGTATGCGATCTCTCAGCAATGGGTGGATCTGGACAGGCTTGATATTGGAAATGATTTTTATAGTACACAGGAAATTTATAAAAAACTGGTTGACTATGGCATTGATTTATTAGAAAATGATACTACATTTACTAAGATGGTATACAGTTACATGATCTATCATTATGAGTTATCCGGACGGGATATCTGTCTGCTGCTGTTTGATCAGGGAGATATCAAGTATAATGCACAGGAGTACAGCCAGGTAAAGCATGGGATCACTTCTCCGTATTCTTTCCTGATCCGCAAGATCAAAAAGCTGGAGATCACACCGGGGCAGCTTGGGCTGGATCCGTGTTCCGGATCCATTATCGTTACCGATGTGAATACCGGCGATGTCAAGGCGATGGTGACATATCCGAGCTATGACAACAACAAAATGGCCAATCAGGTGGATTCGGATTACTTTTACACGTATCTGAAGGATAACACGGCATCTCCTCTGCTGAATCGTCCGACCCAGCAGGAGATCGCACCGGGTTCTACCTTTAAGATGGTTTCTTCGGTAGCAGCTCTGCAGGAGGGACTGATCACACCGTCCAGTACCGTTTATGATACGGTTACATTTACAAAGGCACCGGCATATGGTTCTCCGAGATGCTGGAGTACTTCTTCTCACGGAAACCTGACTGTGGCAGGAGCCATAGAACATTCCTGTAATGTCTTTTTCTATGAGATGGGATATCGTCTGGGAAATGGTCACAATGGCCGGGTCAATGATAAGGGAGGACTGGCACGGTTAAAGAAATACGCAGACATGTTTGGGCTGACCGATAAATCCGGTGTAGAGATCACGGAGTCGGCACCACATTTTTCCACAACAGATATTCTTCGTTCCTGCATCGGTCAGGGTAGTCATGCCTATGCACCGATACAGCTTGCCAGATATGTGACAACGGTGGCCAACAGCGGTACCTGCTATGATCTGACACTGGTGGACAAGATCAAGGATGTCGATGGTAAAACAGTATTAAACAATTCGGCAAAAGTCAGAAATAAGGTTAATGTGGCCACGTCTACCTGGCAGGCAGTTCACAACGGCATGTACCGGGTGGTAAATGGTGCAGAGCATGGTAGTATTTTTGCCGGAATGAAAAAGAAGTTTGCCGGTAAGACAGGTACGGCACAGCAGAATACCCTTCATCCAAATCATGCGTATTTTCTGTCTTACGGTCCATATGAGAATCCGCAGATTTCCGTAAGCTGCGTTATTCCGAATGGTTATACATCCTCCTATGCAATGGAATGTGCAAGGGATGTTTATCAGTATTACTTTGGTGACAAGAAAGTTTCAGGCGGTAAAGCAACATCCGTCGGACGTTATGCTGGAACAAATGATTAATAGATCGATGGTACGAGAATGGGAGCAATGATATGAAAAATATAGTAAAGATTACAGGATCAAAATCGGGAATCATTCTGAAACTGGATCCGGAGGCAGAATGGGAACAGATTAAAAAGGAAGTAGCAGAAAAGTTTCAGTCTACTGCAGATTTCTGGGGAGATGCCCAGAAGGCAATCGCCTTTCAGGGAAGAGAACTGAATGATGACCAGCAGGAGGAGATAGTAAAGATCATTCAGGAAAACTGCCGTCTCCGGATCGTCTGTGTCCTTGATGAGGATCCGGACCGGGAAGCTGCTTTTGCACAGGCAGTGAAAACGGGTGGAAGGAATTCCAAAGCGGAGGCAGCAGAACAGACGGCTGCGAATCTCATGCAGACGGACAATGGAACCGGCTTTTTCTTCAAGGGAAATCTACGTTCCGGACAGGTTCTGGATGTGGAGACAAGCATTATCATACTTGGAGATGTCAATAATGGTGCCAAGGTGATCTCGAAAGGAAATGTGATCATTCTGGGAGCATTAAAGGGAAATGTTTTTGCGGGTTCTGCTGGAAATGTTGACGCATTTGTGATAGCCTTAGATATGAAGCCGGTACAGATCCGGATTGCAGATACGATTGCCAGATCGCCCGATGAGGACAAAAAAGGCCGGGGCAAAAAGGAAAAAGAGACAAGGATCGCGTTCTGGGAGGACGGGAATATTTATATTGAGCCTCTGGATAAGGATGTTATGAGTGACATCCGTTTGTCGTAAGTCGTAAGAGCCGGATTGCCGGCTGGGACAGGGTATGTATGTTTTTTATAATGGAGAAATGTAACTGCAGACTGGCAGTGCATCATAGATTAACACTTTAATAATTAGGAGGAAATAAAAATGGGAGAGGTTATTGTAATCACATCCGGAAAAGGCGGCGTTGGTAAGACAACTACCACGGCCAATGTAGGAACCGGGCTTGCCATGATGGGAAAGAAAGTAGTGCTGATCGATACCGATATAGGACTTCGTAATCTTGACGTGATCATGGGGCTTGAGAACCGGATCGTCTACAATCTGGTTGATGTTGTAGAAAATAACTGCCGTATCAAACAGGCTTTGATCAAGGACAAGCGTTATCCGAACCTTTATCTGCTGCCATCTGCACAGACAAAGGATAAGACTGCGGTAACACCGGAACAGATGAAAAAGCTTGCAGATGAGCTGAAGGAAGAGTTTGATTACATATTGATGGATTGTCCGGCAGGTATCGAGCAGGGATTTAAAAATGCCATTGCCGGGGCTGATCGTGCTTTGGTAGTAACAACACCTGAGGTATCCGCAGTGCGGGATGCAGACCGTATTATCGGACTGTTGGAGGCCAATGAGATCGGACAGACACATCTGATCGTCAACCGTCTCCGTGTGGATATGGTAAAGAGCGGTGATATGATGTCCAGTGATGACGTTGTGGAGATCCTTGCTGTTGATCTGATCGGTGTGGTTCCGGATGATGAGCATATCGTTATTTCTGCGAATAATGGTGAGCCGTTAGTTGGTTCTGACTGCATGGCAGGGCAGGCTTATATGAATATCTGCAGGCGTATTGTAGGTGAGCAGGTAGACTTTATGGATTTTGATGCCAAAAAAGGATTGTTCCAGAAACTGGCATCCATGTTAAAGAAATAGATAATCATTCAAAATAAAGGATAAATTCGCTGGTAATCGTTGGTAAACGATGGAACAGTGTAGATGGAGGTTTGGAATGGGATTTTTCTCAAATTTTTTTAAAAGTGACGTGAAAAGCGGCGAGAACGCAAAGAATCGTCTCAAGGTAGCCATTACCTCTGATCGGGCAGTATGCTCGCCGGAAATTATGGAGCAGATGAAAAATGAGATCATCCAGGTTATCTCCAAATATGTGGAGATTGATGTGGAAGGACTTGATATTAAGGTAAAACAAATGGAGCTGGAGGATGGTTCCATGCCGGTCAATGCGGTTATGGCCAATATTCCGATCAAGGGATCCAGAAATTTCAGAAGATCATCACAGCAGCATTGAGAGGAAGTAGAGACAGATGTTAAACAGATTAAAGCAATATGACTGGCGTAATTTTAATTATTCTTTGATTATCATTGTGATCATATTATGCCTGATCAGTGCATTCACCTTAAAACTGGCAGGTGGCGCAGAAAAGGGAGCCGGATATATGAAGGGTCAGCTTGCGGGAATGATACTCGGTCTTTTTATAGTTGCTTTTTTGTCTGTGCTGGATTATCATTTTATATGTAGATTTGTAGCTGTCTACTTTTTCGTCGGAATCATGCTTGTTCTTATGACGAAGATTCCGGGAATCGGAACAGACCTGGATACCGGATCTGCCCGGTGGATCAGGATTCCGGTGGGTGACATTACATTTCAGCCGTCGGAATTGTTAAAGATCATATTTATCCTGACGCTGGCAGTGCTTTTTTGCAAGATACGAAAGCAGTTGGATCAGTTTAAGTCGGTGTTATGGATCGTATTATTGACTTTGCCGGCGTTTGGTGCGATTGTGATTCAGCCGGATCTGTCCTCAAGTCTTGTTATCCTTTTTGTGATGGCTGTGATGACTTTTGTGGCTGGTTTATCGTATCGTGTGATCGTACCGATCATCTCCGTGGGACTTCCCATCACACTGATCGTGTACTGGTATGTTCAGCAGCCGGGGAATCTGCTGCTCCATGGATATCAGTATGATCGTGTTTTTGCATTTAAGCATCAGGATTCCACTGTGAAGCGGATCGTAGATCTGAATCGTCAGCAGACATCTGCTGTGAACGCGATCGCAGAGGGCGGGCTTTACGGTAAATTTTTGAAGGATGGGGCAAAAGCCGGAAGCTCCAGAGCATATTCCAGTGTTGCTATCCGGGAAAGTGATTTTGTCTGGAGCGTGATTTCAGAAGAGTTTGGTTTTCTGGGATGCTGTCTTTTATTATTATTGTTTGGCATTTTGATATTTAAATGTTTTCAGGTTGCCAGAAAAGCACAGGATTTTCTGGGCACACTCATTGCAGTCGGGGTGTCTGCGATGTTTATGTTTCAGGTGTTCAGTAATATATGTGTTGTTACATTCCTTTTTCCAAATACCGGTCTGCCGCTGCCGTTTTTAAGCAATGGTCTGAGTTCGATGATGTCATCGATGATCGGTATCGGTCTGGTTATTAATATCGGTATCCAGCCGGCTAAGATGAAAAAAGGTGGATTTACCATGCGAAAGGCTTATTCAGATATGGATCATGATGTGGACATTGATTTTAGTCTGTAAAGTGTTTTACACGGGAAGGTATCAAAAAATATTGGAGGGGTAAACGAATGAACATTGGGTTAATTGCACATGATGCAAAGAAAATATTAATGCAGAATTTTGCGATCGCATATCGGGGAATTCTCAGCAAACATGAGATCTATGCCACCGGAACTACCGGACGTCTGATTGAGGAAGTTACCAATCTGACAGTGCACAAGTACCTTGCAGGTCATCTGGGAGGAGAGCAGCAGCTAGCGTCCCAGATTGAGCACAATCAGATCGATATGGTGATCTTTCTGAGAGATCCCCAGTCTCCGAAGTCTCACGAGCCGGATGTCATGAACGTGATCCATTTATGTGATACATATAATATTCCGTTTGCGACAAATCTGGCGACGGCAGAGCTTTTGGTCAAGGCTCTGGAGCATGGTGATCTGGAATGGCGTGAAGTGATCAAAAAAGAAGAGGAATAGTGTAAACAGGCATGATTCTTATTAGAAAAAACAAACAAAACAACAGAAAAAAAAGTTTTCGGGCAGGAAGTATCTGGCTTGTGGCAGCAGGAATCTGTGTGGTTGTGGCCGGATGCAGTGTAGATACGGTTCCCATATCGGATACCCAGATCGCATATGAGGCAGATTCCGTATCACAGCCACAGAACTCAGCGGATGTGGCAGACACCTCAGAGGGTGGGCTTTTATCCGGGGATGTCTGTATTGTGCCCCGAAAGAAAAACATTGCAACAGATGCTGCCATTACGGCAGATGCAGCACTGTTGATCGATGACAGCCGCAAAAAGGTATTGTATGCACAGAATGTATATGCAAGTGAATATCCTGCCAGTGTGTCAAAGATCGCAACGGCTTTGATGGCATTAAAATATTCGAGCTTGGATGATACCGTGACGATTGGTTATAATGCCTCCCACATCACAGAATATGGGGCAAGATTGTGTGGCTTTCAGGAGGGGGACAAGATCTCCATGAAGGATCTGCTGTACTGTATGCTGACCTATTCCGGAAATGACGCTGCAATGGCGATCGCAGAGCATATTTCTGGTTCCGAGCAGGAATTTGCAGCTAAGATGAATCAGGAAATGATCGCAATCGGGGCAAGTGGAACACATTTTGTCAATTCCCATGGTCTTCATGATGATGATCATTATACAACGGCATATGACCTGTACCTGATCTTTCATGAACTGTTAAAGTACGATGATTTTTGCGAGATCATACAGAGTACAAAGTATACGGCTACATGGACAAATGCTGAGGGCAAAAAGCAGACACTGGATATTGTGTCCTCCGATCCGTATCTGACCGGTTCGAGGCAGCTTCCCAAAGGGATGTCTGTGGTTGGTGGAAAGACCGGAACTACTGTGAAAGCAGGATCCTGCATGATTCTGTATACACAGGACAAGAAAAAAAGAGATTATATATCGGTCATTTTAAAAGCAGATTCATCGTATTCGCTCAATACCCAGATGGATCATCTTCTGGAATATGTAAAGAGAGGAAAATAAGTCCTCTCTTTTTTGCGTTACATGGCAGAACGGATACGGCCAAAGTAACTGATAGCATATAATCCGCTTAATCCTACGACTGCATAGACGATCCGGGAAAACATACTCATATTGCCAAAGATCACACGAACCAGATCGAACTGGAAAAAACCGATCAGTCCCCAGTTTAGTGCTCCGACAATAATGAGTACGAGAATGATATAATCTAAAGTTTTCATAAAACACCATACCTTTCTGTATCCGTTTTGTGATACAAAGTTAGCATTCCCAATCGTATAAAATTATATGCACTTATCTTGTCAAAATCATAAAAAAAAGTTATAATGAAAAGGTTAGAACAAGCAGTCGGGAAAGGAGGAATTTTGTGGCAGGGAAGCTTCGTTCCGGAAAAGTTGTTAAAATGAAACGCAGGAATTCAAAGATCGCTGGTCTTTTTTTGATTCTTTTTGCCATATATATTCTTTCGCAGGGATTCTTGTCACTGACCAGAGAACATGTATCTATCTACGAAGTAACCGAAAAAAAGATTGCTGATGATAATCTGGTCCGGGGAATTATTATCCGTAATGAGAAACTGATCAAAAGCGATCAGGAGGGCTACATTAATTATTATGTGGCAGACGGGACTAAGGTCGGAGCCGGAACAAAGATCTATTCCATCGACCAGAACGGTCAGATCTACGATCAACTGGTGGAAACCGGGACAGAGGATATTAAGTTAAATTCCCAGAATACCAGTGATATCAGGAGTGAGATTGCAGCTTACCGGGCAGCGTACAGCACCTCTCAATTTGATGAAACTTACAATTTCAAGTATAATCTGGATAATACGATCTCGGAACTGACCAATGAAAGACTTTTAGATAATGTGACCAGGATTTTGAAGGAGCAGGGAATGGAGAGTTCCTTTCAATTCGGAAGTGCAGGAGAAAGCGGAATTATTTCTTATACCTCGGATGGTAATGAGGATCTTGACATGAATCAGATCACTTCTAAGACCTTTGAGAATACCTCTGATGATCCAAAGCAGCTGCGCAAAGCGGAATCGGTAAAGGAGGGTACGCCAATCTACCGTCTTGTGACAAATGAGAGCTGGTCGGTGGTATTTCCCTTGTCGAAGGAGCAGTTTAAAAACATCCAGCAGGAAAAAACAGTAACGGTCACACTCAAAAAAATACAGGCCAAGGTGATGCCACAGGTGACGACCTTTACCATGGACGGCGGATATTATGCAAAAATTGATCTGAAACGTTATATGATCCAGTATATTAATAATCGTTATATTGATCTGGAGATCAAGATGAATGATGAGGCAGGGCTGAAAATTCCCCGTTCCTCCATCCTGAAAAAAAATTATTACAAAATCCCTTCAGATTATGTGGTTGCTACGCAGAATGGAAATGCTATTCTGGAGGTGACATATAAAAAGGATGGTTCCCCGGAATATAAGGCAAAGGAGACACAGATCCTTTCTTTTACGCAGGAGAATTCTTTGGAGGATCAGGAGGATCAGACGTATTGTTATATTCCGGTTGACGATTTTGAGGCAGGAACCCGGATCTCATCGGATACGATCGGCTCCAATCTGTTCCAGCTTGCACAGACAGAGCAGCTGGATGGTGTTTATTGCTGCAATAAGGGATACTGTGAATTTCGTCCGGTGGAGATCGCTTATCAGAATAATGAATATTGTATCATTAAAAAGGACACGTCCGGTGGCCTTTCGGCTTATGATCATATTATTCTGGATCCAAAAGTGATTCGTGAGGATGACATAATATATTGATAATGGAGGCAGTCATGGTAAAGGAAAACTTAAAAATTGTGGAAGAAAATATCCGGCGGGCATGTGAGAGAGCCGGCAGAGATGTTTCAGAGGTGACGCTGATCAGTGTCAGCAAAACAAAACCGGTAGAAATGATAGAAGAGGCTTATGAATACGGTAAAAGAGAATTTGGAGAGAACAAAGCCCAGGAATTGAAAGAAAAATATGAGGTGCTTCCAAAGGACATCAAATGGCATTTTATCGGGCATCTCCAGACCAACAAGATCAAATATATTCTTGACCGGGCATGCCTGATCCATTCCGTGGATTCCTTTCATCTGGCAGAGGCGATTGAAAAGGAATGTACGAAGCGTGGTACGGAGGCGGATATTCTGGTGGAGGTTAATGTGGCTCAGGAGGCGTCGAAATTTGGCCTGAAGCTGGAAGATACGTTAGATTTAGTACAGAAGATTGCCGGATTGGAACACCTGCACATCAAAGGTTTGATGACAATTGCGCCATTTGTGGAAAACTCAGAGGAAAATCGCAGTATTTTTCGTCAATTAAAGCAATTGTCGGTTGACATTAGAGCAAAAAACATTGATAATGTTGATATGAGTGTTCTTTCCATGGGAATGACCGGCGACTATCAGGTTGCCATTGAGGAAGGTGCAACACATGTACGTGTGGGTACCGGTATTTTTGGAGAGAGAAATTACGATATAAAATAGATGTGAGAGACATCGGGAGGTAAAGTTATGGCTAATCCATTAGGAAATCTGTTACAGTTATTGAGACTCGGAGACGACGAGGACTACGATGATGATTACTATGAGGATGACTTTGAGGACGATATCGATGAAGAGGAGGAGAGGAGTCTTCTGGCAGAGGAACAGAGACGCCAGAAACGTGCAGATCGTAAGAACAGCCGTCGTTCTTCTTATGATGATGAGGAGTTGGAGTCACGCCAGCCGGCATCTGAGCCGAGACGTACCTCTGTAAGAACCGCATCCAATAAGGTTGTTCCAATCCGTACAACGGCAAGAGGTCTGGAAGTGTGCATCTGTAAGCCCAAAAACTTTGGTGATTCTACCGATGCCTGTGAGATGCTTCTGCAGGGACGCGCTGTTGTTGTAAATCTTGAGGGAATTGACATTATGGAAGCACAGAGAATTATGGATTTTATATCCGGCTGTATTTTTGCTATTTCCGGTAAAATGCATCAGATTTCAAGATATATTTTCATATTCTCGCCGGAGAGCGTTGATATTTCGGGGGATTATCTGGAGCTTTCCAGGGATGATGAATTTGGAATTCCAACTTTAAACAAGGAGTTCTGATCATGCATTTGATATTGTATACCTTTCAATGTTTTTTCATTGTACTGGATGTAGTTGTGTTGTTGTATCTGCTTCGTAATCTGCTCGTGCTTTTACCGTTTGGAGGGAGTATCGTGAGAGTGCTGGCAGTGTTGATGATGCCTATGTGGTATCCGATGCAGTGGCTCATAAAACATTCCATTTTGTATACTGCAAGGTATGATATTTGTCCATATCTTTTGATCATTATTTTGACTTATTTACAGGAGCTTTGCTCCCATATTATGAACATTTTATAATTTCAGAGGAGGGAAATAGTATGCTTACACCGATTGACATTCAAAATCATGTTTTGAAGTCCACCATGGGCGGCTACAACAAAAAGGAGACAGATGATTTTATTGAATCGATCCAGGTCAGTTATGAACAGCTTTACAAGGAGAACGGCGATCTCAAAAAAAAGATCACAACTCTGAGTGAGGGAATCCAGTATTATAAGCAGATGGAGGGGACACTGCAGAAGACACTGGTACTTGCAGAGCAGACTGCGTCAGAGACACTGGAGACATCCAAGACAGCAGCGGCACAGGTAGAGAAAGAGTCCAGAGCGAAAGCGGAGGTAATGCTCCGTGAGGCAAAATCCCGTGCGGATGGTCTTGTTACGGATGCACAGGAAAAGGCCAATAAGCTGACCAGAGAGTCTGAGGAGAGGGCTTTAGCATTAAAAATGGAGTCTGAGGAGACAGCTGCTGCCTTGAAAAAGGAATCCGAGGAGACCGCAGAAAAGCTGACCAGAGAATCTGAGGCAAAAGCAGAAAAAGTCATGAAAGAGGCTGAGGAGACGGCAGAAAAGCTGACAAGCGAAGCAAAGAAAACAGCGGATCGTCTGGAAACAGAATCTCAGAAAAAAGCAGATGATCTGGTAAAGGATGCGGAAAAGAAAGCGGACAATATCATGTATAATGCGAAGGAACGGGCAGACCGCATTATGGCAGACACAAAGCAGTCTGCAGATGAGGTGATCCGTGATACCCGCCAGAAGACAGAGGAGAAACTGCAGGAGTCAGGAGAACAGATTTCAGAGCTTACAGAGATCGTTCGTAAGCTGATGGGATGCTATGATGATTACAAAAAGCAGTTTAACGAGTTGTTAAATAAACAGCTGGCACAGCTTGAGGATGAGAAACTGAGCACTGCAGAGCTTGAGGAGCTGCTGGAATCACAGCAGGTAAAGATGGCCGAGGAGCAGGCAGCTGCCAAGAAGAGCGTGGATGACATGGAGGAGCATACCAGGGAACTGGATCTTCCGGTAGAGGATACTGCACCAGAGCGTGAGGAAGAGAAAGAAGAAGAGGATATTCTGGAGGGAGTACTTTCTGCAGAGCCTGTTGAGGAGACATCCGGTACAGCAGCGGAGCTTCCGTCACTGAATATTGATACTCCTTCTGTGGAGGAGGTTGCTTCCGGAATCCATGTGGCAGAGGAGGAAGCTGTAGCATATAAGGCTCCACAGGAGAATGCGGCCGAGGAGACAGAAAGTACAGAGACGGTGGAAAATACGGATGATATCCAGTCAAAGCTGGACGAGATTGATTCTATTGCAGCAGAAGCATTAAAGGAGATGAAGCAGGAATCAACGGAGACGCCATTTACAGAGATGAATAGTATGCTGGGGACTTCTTATGATGATTTTGTTCCAGAGTCAAAAGAGGATGCAGATCAAAAGCCAGAAGATGAAATTCCAGCCGTTATCGCAGAGGAACCGGTAGAGATTCCTGCTTCTGAGTCAACGGTTGTCTCAGAAGCAGGATCAGAGAATGATGTGGAGACAGAGGAGAAAGAGATTCCGCCAACAACCACAGACGAGCTTCCGACCGTGCAGGAGACATATGATGCAGAGACTTACGTAACCAATGAAACTTATTTTGGATCAGCAGATAATATGACATATTCTATTCCGGATCCGGTACCTGCTGCATCTGCTGAGCCAGCAGAAATCAAAGCAGAGCCGGTAGAGAGTACAGAGGATACCGGAGCAAAAAGTGAGCCGGCTCATGAAATACCAATACCGGATTTTAGTAAACTGGATGCAAATGATTCTGCTGCAGAGGAACCGGTTGTTCCTCATGCGGTTCCAATGCCTGATTTCAGTAAGCTGGATGCCAGAAAGTCTGATAAACCGGCAGAAACTCCGGATGTAAGTGTTGATCTTGATGCAATCGCTGCTGAAGCAATGGCATCTCTTGGAAAGATTGACCAGGAGATTTCTTCTGAGCAGCCGACCGTTCAGGAAACATACGATGCGGAGACTTATGTAACTAATGAGACTTATTTTGGATCTGCTGACAATATTCCATATACCGGTTCGGTAGTAACAGAAAAGAAAACAGAGGATGAATTTGCAGATGGGATCAGTGGGGTAGACCCTACTGCCAATGGAACAATTCCACAGGCTCCGGCTGAGTTGTTTACAGCTCCAAGTGAGTTTGCAGACGTTCCAGCAGCGGATGACGAGTTTGCGGTTACGAAGCCGGAAGATCCGGCGGCAGAGCCAAAGGCAGAGGAGAATGCAAGTGTAAGTCCATTTACTCTGATCGACGCTGATAAATAAGCAGATAAAGTGACCAATCCGGGGACATAGAGAACCGGATCAGCAGGTGTAAATATGTTGTAATTATTGTTCAATTTACTGCCAGACCAGACAGAACCACTGGTTTGGCAGTTTTTTTAGGAAAGGATCCGTTACTATGAAGAAATATATTAAGGGGATTGTTTTATTTATGCTCCTGTTTGGCATTGATCAGTGGACAAAATATGCCGCAAGCGTGTATTTGCAGGGGAAAGAGGCCAGAAAAGTATTGGGAGATCTGTTGGTGCTTCAATATCTGAAAAACTATGGAGCAGCATTTGGAATACTTCAGAATCGCCAGATTTTTCTGATCATTCTTACGGCAATGATACTTGTTGCACTTCTCTATGTTTTCATCAGGACACCGGACACAGCCAGATATCGTTTGATCCGAATCTTTAGTATCAGCCTGGGAGCCGGTGCAGTTGGAAACATGTATGACAGATTTGTGCATAGATATGTGATCGACTTCTTATATGTTAAGGTGATCGACTTTCCTATTTTCAATGTGGCCGATTGCTATGTTGTGGTTTCATCTGTGGTTCTTGCATTATTGATCGGATTTTTTTATCAGGAAAGCGAACTGGAGGTTTATTATAAAAAGAATGCTGACAGATCATCAGAAACAGACAAAAATAGCAAAATATGACAGGGGAGAGTTCTATGGAAAGGGAGACTTATGAATTGATCGTAAACAGGGAAGAACAGGGAATACGTCTGGATGCATTTCTGGCACAACGTCTTCCGGAATATTCCAGGTCCTTTTTGCAAAAAAATATTAAAGATCATTATGTAACTGTTGATGAAAAGGTCTCAAAAGCAAGCTACAAGGTTTCAGAGGGAGAAAAGGTTTCTTTTGAAGTTCCGGCATTGAAAGAACCGGAAATAAAACCGGAAAACATTCCGTTGGACATTCTTTATGAGGATGAGGATGTGATCGTGATCAATAAACCAAAGCAGATGGTGGTGCATCCTGCACCGGGACATTACAACGGAACAATGGTAAATGCCTTGATGTATCATTGCAAAAATTCATTGTCCGGAATCAATGGGGTAATGCGGCCGGGCATTGTACACAGAATTGACCAGGATACCACGGGGGTAATTGTGGCATGCAAAAATGATCACGCACATCAATGTATTGCAGAACAGTTAAAAGTGCATTCCATTACCAGAAAATATCGTGCGATCGTTCTTGGGCACTTGAAAGAGGACGGAACAGTGGTTGGAAAGATTGGGCGGCATCCGATCGACCGTAAAAAAATGGCAATCAATGAAAAGAATGGAAAGGAAGCAGTAACACATTATCATGTGATCGATGAATTAAATCATCAATATACTTATGTGGAATGTCAGTTGGAAACAGGGAGGACACATCAGATCCGTGTTCATATGGCGAGTATCGGTCATCCAATTCTGGGGGACAGTATATATGGTGCTCAAAAATGTCCGTTTCATTTGATGGGACAGACACTGCACGCAGCAGTTCTTGGGTTTGTTCATCCTACGACAAAGGAATATATGGAATTTGAGGCACCATTGCCGGACTACTTTGAAAAGCTGTTAAAACACTTGAGAAGACAAGTGTAGATTTTATTGTGAGTGAAAAATTTTTTTTGATTTGAAAAAATATATTTACGACACATGTAGTGTATATGCATGTGTAGAGACTACTGCTGTAGAGAAATGCAATTTTAAACGAATTGTAATATATTTTATTTTTGTGCAAAGTGAATTAAAAACTATGTAATTTTTTAGACATATTCCCGTTGACGAAAAGCTTCTAAGTGAGTAGAATAAAAGCATATTGTTTTGTTTGCCTGTATTGCGTCATCAGAATGTACGGATACAGATGTAGAATGCGGACTGCACATGTAGAATATTGGATATACTACCGGAGGATTTTTCATGAAAGAGATACGTTTACATGAGGGCGAATTAAATGTTATGGAACTGTTATGGTCTAATAAAGCACTGGCAGCCAGGGACATTTCTAAGATCATTAAGGAATATATTGGCTGGGAAAAAAATACTACCTATACAGTGATCAAACGGTTGATCGATAAAGGTGCAATTACCAGGGAGGATCCTGGCTTTATCTGTCGGGCCAATATTACAAAACGCAAGATTCAGGAAATTGAAACCAAGGCTTTGTTAAGTCAGATGTACAATGGATCTCTGGAGAATTTTATCCAGTCATATCTTGCAAATCAGAAACTCGGATCCGGTGAGCTAAATGAGCTTCGAAAGATTTTATCCAGTCAAGGCAGGTAGTAGTATCTGTCTTTTTCAAAATCACTCTCTTGGATAAACTCCAGTTTTTCAAATAGAGCTTGCGCTAATGACCGGAATATGGTACAATGTGCTTAGTTTAATGGCGAATTGATATATTTTGCCTGCCATATCATATTTTTTGTTTAAGGAGTTGTTTACTGATGGGTACCTCTAATATACAAACATATCATCAAAGCACATCAAACCAAAATACAGTTAAGCTGCGGGAACTTTTAAAAACCATGCCAGCATTCTGCCGTGATTATTTTCGTGGAATTGAGCCAACGACTACAGCTAAGACACGGATTGGTTATGGATATGATATCCGCACATTTTTTCGCTTTCTTCTGTCTCAGAATCCCATGTTTCATGATGCCCGGATGACAGATATCCGTCTTCAGGATCTGGAACAGCTTCAACCAGTTGATATTGAAGAATATCTGGAGTATTTGAAATATTATAAGTATGAGGATCACATATTTACGAATGATGAACGCGGGATCAAGCGGAAGTTTGCTTCTTTGAGAAGTTTTTATCTGTATTATCAGAAAAGAGACCTGATCAGAAATAACCCGACTGTTGTTGTGGATATGCCGAAACTTCATGAAAGGGAAATTATTCGTCTTGATCAGGATGAGGTAGGCGAGCTACTGGACCTTGTGGAACGAGGCGGGGATAATTTGTCCGGCATGAAAAAAGTTTATTACGAAAAAAATAAGTTGCGTAATCTCGCAATTTTTACGTTATTTCTGGGAACCGGGATTCGTGTTTCGGAATGTGTTGGCCTGGATATTGAGGATGTGGATTTTCGAAATAACCGGATCCGGATCATTCGTAAAGGTGGTAAGGAAGAATATGTTTATTTTGGAACAGAGGTTGCAGAGGCTTTGAAAAATTATATGGTAGAGGAACGTGTACATATTAAGGCGAAGGAAGGCCATGAGCATGCACTCTTCTACTCAATCCAGAAACGACGGATCAGCGTACAGGGTGTTGAAAATCTTGTGAATGATTATACCTCCCGGATTACGACCTTTAAGCATATCACACCTCATAAACTCCGAAGTACATATGGTACGGCATTATATCAGCAAACGGGTGATATTTATCTTGTTGCTGAGGTTCTGGGACATAATGATGTCAATACCACAAGAAAGCATTATGCGGCTATGGATGATGCTCAAAAAAGAAGTGCCGCAGATGCTGTGACATTGCGGAAAAAGTGAAATGATTGGTACAATTTTGTCAAATAAGTTTTAACGACCTGTTGGATATACTTTAAATACATTGGAAATGCAGTCATATATATTTTGGGCTGCATTTTTTTGGTAATTGGAGGAGGTGATCTTTGCATAATCACGATTTCCGGAGATAAAACCAAGCTCGATCAAGATAGCAGGCACGGTATTATGGCGAAGGACATAAAATTCCGCCTTTTTGACGCCACGGCTTGGAATGCTGAGATTATTCTCAAGCTGATCATGCATACGCTGTGCTAATGTACGGCTTGATATTCCCATGGAGGATGTTCCGTTATTACTGCGGGCATAATATACTTCCATTCCATTAGCTTTTTTGTTGGATGCACTATTCATATGAAGGCTGACAAAAAGATCCGCTTGTACTTCAGAGGCAAAACGTGCTCGGGCAGACAAGGAGATAAACTGATCATTATAGCGGGACCAATAAGCCTTTACCTGAGAGTTCGGACTGTTAAAATATTCTCTGGCGAGAGTATATATGATCTTATAGTTTATATTTTTTTCTTTGGTGCCGCGGCTTCTGGCACCAAAGTCTTTGCCTCCGTGCCCTGCATCGAGAACAACGATATTTTTATAGATCTTGCGGGGATTATCAATTGTTACAAAAAGATAATTACCCTGTTGTGTATATTTGTAGCCCTGTAATCGGGATGTTCTGATACGGATGAGAGTTTTATTTCCTGACTGGGATATTTTAACAGAAGAAATTACATTGTTATTGGACATGACAGGATACTGATCGTAATAACTCTTCCATTGACCTGGAATTTGCAATACAAATTCGTGATTATAATAATAATCGGTATCTTTGATCTGTGACTCTGTAATTCCCTCCGGCATGCGAATACGAAGGGAATAATCTGCGGGTGCAAAGGTGACAGAAACACCACGCTTGTCTTTGGATGTGGTGATCACGCAGTCAGACCGATATTTTATAACGACAGTAATGTCCTGGGTTGTATTGGTGACAGATATATTTTTGACGTAGGAGTTTGTTATATTCTGGTTGAGGTTTCCAATTGCATTCATGGTATTTGGAAAAATGACAGTCAAAATGCCACTTTCTTCATCTGAACGGATGGAGATAGCCTCTGACTGGTTGTCACGATCCAGATATAGAGATAATTCCTGGGCATCTCCATAGGAATTTTCTTCCAGATATATCGTACTCAATGCTGTGGTGTACACAGAACGGTCATAATCATCCGGGATTACGTCTCGATCAAAAAGAACCCCGTCATTGTCCTCCGGTACATCGTTTTGAACGGTGTTTCGTGGGTTCTCAGATGTGCTTTCTACAGGTTCCTGCGTTGTCTGTATCTCTTCGGCAGATGCGGTAGTGGAATGAACACCGGATATGCTAAAGCATAATAACAGTGTGGTTGTAAATAAAATAATATTGTGATATGCGTGTTTCTTCAATGTTTTGTCCCCCGTTTCGTTTTTACCTATGCCGATGTTACATCTATGAACATACAATGTTCTTCATGCTCACATCATAATATACTACAAAATAAATGTTGCAAATTCAAGGCAAAAGCGAAATTTAAAAGAATAAAAACCGCCGGAGGTGGAATGATGGAATAACAGGCAGTGCCGGGGGGGATTACAGACTTCTCTCAAGTGCCGGAAGCTCTGCATCGGATGCCCATACCGGGACAATCAGAGGATAACCGGCATAAATGGTGTCGGTAGTGATGGAATTACATTTTTTGATTTCTGCAATATAGTCTTTCATGGAGCCACACTCCTCCGTATAGTAACGCTTTGCAATAGACCAGATACTATCCTTCTCCTCTACCATAACAGATACAATATGTTTTTCGCGGATATTGGCAGCCTGTGTCCTCGCTGGTGATGCTGAGATCCTGCTGATGCTGCTTATAGCAATCAGTCCGATCAGAAAAGCAATGATCACACATGGTACGATAAATTTGTAATTCTTCATCATAATGACCTCCATTCGATAACATCCTATGTAATGTCCCGAAAACAAACAAGACAAACATCTGTTCTGTGATATTAATATAGCATGCGAACAGATGTTTGTCAATAGAAAATCGAACAAAAGTTCTGATGTGTTTTTAGTGTACAGGAAAACGGAAGTTAAAAAGCCTGATCATGCATTATAATACATAATCAGGCTTTTTAATTGATCGTTATTCATTTAATATCTGCGATACAAACCGGCAACGGTTCCGAGAATTTCTACTTCATTAACAATGATCGGTTCCATCGTATCGTTTTCCGGCTGTAAACGAAAATGTCCCTTTTCCTTGTAAAAAGTCTTTACCGTGGCGGAATCGTCAACCAGTGCGACCACCAGATCGCCGTTTCGGGCTGTGTTCTGCTTATGTACGACGATATGATCTCCATCATAAATACCAACATTGATCATACTTTCCCCTTTGACCTTCAGCATAAAAGCTTCTCCTGATGGCATGTCATCGGCAAGTAATGGAAAATATCCCTCAATATTCTGCTCTGCAAAGATGGGTTCTCCTGCAGCCACATTGCCAATCAGCGGAACATTGATAATCTCACGACGGACAAGATTAAATTCATCATCTACGATCTCTATGGCACGGGGCTTTGTGGGATCACGCCGGATATAGCCGTTTTTCTCAAGAGTCTCCAGATGAGAATGAACGGAGGAGGTTGATTTCAGATGAACAGCCTCACAGATCTCGCGGACAGCCGGTGGATATCCGCGGTTTAATATTTCTGATTTGATATATTCCAGTATTTCTAATTGTTTCGGTGATATTCTTCCTTTTTCCACAGCAGGTGTCTCCTTTTTTAGTAAGATACAAACACAAGTTCTTTTATTAGAATATCACAACCGGAATTCTTTGTCAAACAAATGTTCTCAATGAAGCGTTTCGATATCAATTGGTTTGCCGTCTGACCAGATATGTTCCAGATCGTAGAACAGGCGGTCATCCCGGTTGAAAAGATGTACCACCAGATCGCCGTAATCCATCAGGATCCAGCTGCTGTCCCGGTTTCCTTCGATTCGCTTCACATCAAAGCCGGCTTCGTGCATCTTTTCCTGGACATTATTGATCATTGCCTGCAGTTGTGGTTTACTTCCTCCTCCTGCGATGATAAAATAATCTGCCAGAATGGAGATCTCGCTGATTCCAATGATTTTAATCTCCTCGGCCTTTTTTTCATCTAATGCTTCATAAGCGGTTAATGCCATTTTCTTTGACGGTTCCATAGAATATTTCCTTTCTTTATTTACTACACTTTTTGTCATGTAATCGTTTATAGTAGTCATATGCTTCCAGCGTGTGATGCTCGATCTGATCGGTTTTTTCCTTCTCTCCTTTGCCGAGGTACTCTACGGTATCCCGGAGGATCATATAGACGGCCTCCTCCAGATCAATAAATGCCATTTTGCGGATGGCCGGCAGATGCTCCAGCATTTTGCGGTTTGGTTCAATATAATCCGCCGTAAAGACGATCGCCTCCAACAGACTCATGCCAGGACGTCCTGTGGTATGATATCGTATGGCACTGCAGACAGCATCATCTTCTACTCCGTACTTTTTGGCGGCATAGCGGGCACCTAGCTTCGCATGAAGCAGATAAGGCTGCTTTTTCTCTGTTTTATTGCAGGGAATGTCGTATTTGTCACACTGGCGCAGCATTTCTTTATCGTCAAGGCACTTGGCACAGTCATGCAGTAAACCGGCTAAAGCCGCCTGCTGCAGATCAGTTCCATAGCGCATTGCCATGGAAATTGAGGTATGCATTACACCAATGGTATGAAGGTAGCGTTTTTGGGTTATATTTTTCCGGAGTTTATTCTGTAACTGCTCCAGTTGTTCGTTATCCAGCATGTGTTTACACTTCCTTTGCAGTATATCTATGTGTTTTGTATAGTTTTTCCCGGGAAATATACTTTTCCACAGAGGGAGGGATCATCTGGTTCACCGGCTGTCCGGACAGGATCCGGCTGCGGATCAGACTTGAGCTGATGGGCATATCCGGCATGGAAAGAACCCGGATGTCTGCCTGATAATGGCTGGTCAGGTAAGCAGCTCTCTCCTGCATCCGCTGCATGGTCTCTCCGTTTCGGGAAAATGCCAGGATTGTTGTCATTTTCATAATCTGCTCCGGATGGTACCATGTTTCCAGCTCGAATAGGGAATCCCCACCCATTATAAAACAAAACTGATGTTCCGGATATATTTTGTGCAGCCGTTTCAAGGTTTGAGCTGTGTAGGTTGTTCCCTCATGATGCAGCTCAAAATCAGAAAATGCAAAATATGGCGTGTTTTTGATCGCCAGTCTGATCATATTACTGCGGTGTTCCTCGGAAATGATCTCAGAGGAGTTTTTATGGGGAGGATTTTTGGATGGCATAAACCAGATCCGGTCAAGGTCTGCCTGCTCATATGCTGCCATGGCCATGGACAGATGAGCATTATGAATGGGATTAAAGGTGCCTCCCATAATACCGATCCGGCTCATTTTTTGGCGGCGTCCCTTCTCTTTTTTTCCTTTTCCGGATTTAATTTATATAAGACAATTTTTTTGCCAATGACCTGAACTACCTGGGAGCCGGTACGCTCTGCCAGGATCCGTGCAAGCTCTTTTGGATCGTCTGCACAGTTTTTTAATACGGATATTTTGATCAGCTCTCTGGCGTGAAGGGCATCACGGATCGCCTGGGTCATCTGTGGTGTCAGACTTGCCTTGCCGATCTGAAAGATGCTGTCCATTGTCATTGCCTGGGATTTTAATTCTGCCCGTTCTTTACTTGTCATATTTATTACCATGCCTTTCTTTGGTTTTTCATACCTATTATAAACGAAGATGTGGCAGATGCCAAACACTTTTTGGAATAATCATGCATTTTGTACAATATATTATGGTAATTGAAGGATATATGAGGTTTCCGATGAAGTATCAAAAGGCTTTAGCCATGTTTTTGGCAGTGCTGCTGCTTGCCGGCAGCCAGGGAGATCCAATACATAATGTAACGGTTTATGCAAAGGAGAATAAAAAGGCTGAAGAAAATAATGCGATGGATATTACTGCGCAGTCCGCAGTTCTGATCGAAAACAGCAGCGGGCGTATCTTATATGAGAAGGAAAAGGACAAAGAACTGATTCCGGCCAGCATTACAAAGATTATGACGATGCTGCTGATCTTTGAGGCATTGGAAAAGGGACAGATTCATCTGGAGGATTCCGTTTCTGTCAGTGAATATGCGGCTTCCATGGGAGGTTCCCAGGTGTTTCTGGAACCGGGGGAAACGCAGACGGTGGATACCATGATCAAATGTATCAGTGTGGCAAGTGCCAATGATGCGGCGGTTGCTATGGCAGAATATGTTGCCGGCTCTGAGCAGGCCTTTGTGGATCAGATGAACCAGAAGGCGAAGGATCTTGGAATGAAGCATACGCATTTTATGAATTGTAATGGATTAGACGATTCCATTGAAAGTGGTCATTACAGCAGTGCCTATGATGTGGCATTGATGTCACGGGCATTGATCTCCGGTTATCCGCAGATCAGCCACTACTCTACCATCTGGATGGATGAGATTACGCATTCCACCAAAAAGGGAGACACACAGTTTGGACTGAGCAATACCAATAAGCTGATCCGGACATATCAGGGAATCACAGGATTAAAAACCGGTTCCACATCTAAGGCAAAATACTGCCTTTCTGCGACGGCCTCCCGTGCGGCTGTGAGCCTTACAGCAGTTGTGATGGCGGCTCCGGATCCCAAGATCCGTTTTAATCAGGCTGCATCACTGCTGGATTACGGCTTTGCAAACTGTACCGGTTTTGAGGATCAGACTACGGCTTTGAAGCTGCCTGCGATTCCGGTCAAAAACGGTGTATCAGAAACGGTAATTCCGTATATATCAAAGGATTTTTCTTATACCTTGTGTAAAGGGGAGTCCGGGGATCAGATCAAGCGCCGGATTGAATATAAAAAGAAGCTTACGGCACCGATCCGTAAAGGAGATATGGTCGGCAGAGTTGTTTATACTATGAATGACCAGACGTTGGAGGAAATCCCAATTTATGCCGTAAAAAAGGTGCCAAAAGCAGCATATACCGACTGTCTGGAAAAGCTGATGAAGCGATGGCTCGTTGCTTAATACTACAAAGAATCAATCATTGATATATGGCATTTTCCGATACACTCAAAAAGGAAATCCATGCAGATAATTGCTTTGGATTTCCTTTTTGATATTGTCTCATATTTGTAGATTCATGGTCTGTATTACTGTGCCGGTGCCGTTGACGCACTGGTACTGCCGGAGTAACCGCTGACACTGCTGGACGGAGTATACTCAAACTCTCCGTTTTTGCCGTCATATTTAAAAATAAACTGGTTGATGGCATCTGCCTGATACTCCTTCTGGATGGTCAGACAGGATCCAACGCCCGGGACATTTCCACCGGAGAAATATGGATTCACCGGAATCTGAAGCTGATGGATCGTGGTGGTACCCATCATAACCACGTCTTTAATGTAATTAATGATCTGCTTGTTGGTCAGATCGGTTTTTACATTCTTTTTTAATACATCTTTGGCAATGTCCAGCCATTTTGACATTGGCATTTTCTTGACCTTATTGAAAATACTGGTAATGGCATTTCTCTGACGCCAGGTACGGCCGTAATCATCAATCTGACCGGTTGGTGTAACAGGCTGGATGCCCTTTGCATATTTACGGATACGGCAGTAACCAAGTGCCTGTGCCCCGTTCAGCGTATGCTTTCCTGCTTTCACCGTACGGTATTTGGCAGGACGGATATAATTGGTGGCATTTAAATAAGCGGCCTCGGACTCTGTAAGTTCGATTTCCACACCGCCGACATCATTGACAATGGTTTTAAATGCATCAAAGCTGACTTCTACATATCCGTCAAGCTGGATATTAAAATTCTGGGCAATGGTTTTATAAAGAAGCTCGATTCCACCAAAGGAGTTGGCGGAATTTAATTTATTGCTTCCGTGATCCGGAATCTCTACCAGCATGTCACGCATCAGTGTGGTGAGTTTTAAGGTACCATGCTTCATGTCTAATGTGGCGATCAGCATGGTGTCTGTCAGACCGGCTGCAGAATAACCGCTCTCCTTGCGGTAGTCATTTCCTACCAAAAGAACATTTACGATATCATCGTCAGAATTGACATGGATACCGGACAGATCTACCTTTGATAAAGAGGTATCGTAATCTCTCTGCACAACATCAAGGGTATCTAATACAGCTACCTGCCCTTTGGCGGCTACGAATCCCAGTGCACCGCTGACAATCAGTGCTACTACATAAAGTACTCTTTTAACCCACATATGTAATCCTCACATTTATCTTATAGTTTTTGCAATAAATACTTATATATTTTACATGATACCTGAGGAATATGCAAGAGATAGTGTACAAAAAAGGGGATATTACTGTGCTGTTGTTGTGGTTGTACCTCCGGCAGTATAGGTATACTCCTGCCCTTCTGTGCCTTTATACTTAAAGATGAAATCGTTTAATGCGGCGGTGTTGGTGGTTATATCCGGCAGGATCACAGAACCGAGGTTTGTGGTGGAACCCGGTGCATAATAATCTCTCTGCGTCGTAAAATAATTATCCATCGGAATCTGCAGCTGATAAATCTCCATCGTTCCCATCATAACTACATCCTTCATATATCCGATAATATCCTGACTGCCAAGATCTGTGGTTACGTATTTGCTGAGAATGGTCTGTGCCATATCCATCAGCTTCGGCAGGGAAGTTCCTTTTGCTTTGTTAAAAATTGCATTGATCACATTTCTCTGACGCCAGGTGCGGCCGTAATCATCCATCTTGCCGTTTGGTGTGACCGGTGTGATACCCTTGGCTGTTTTACGGATACGGCTGTAACCGAGAGCCTGTGCCCCGTTTAACGTGTGCCTGCCTGCTTTCACCGTGCGGTACTTTGCTGGGCGGATATAGTTAGTAGCATTCAGGTAAGCAGCTTCGGATTCTGTGAGCTCGATCTCGACGCCTCCTACCGCGTTAACAATGGCCTTTACCGCATCAAAGCCTACTTCTACATAGCCGTCAAGCTTAATATTATAATTCTGGGCAATCGTCTTGTAAAGCAGTGTCGGACCATCCTCTCCATAGCCGAAGCATGAATTCAGACGGTTCTGACCATGTCCGGGGATCTCAACGACCTGATCACGCAGCAGAGAAGTCAGTTTAAGATTTTTGTGCTTTTTGTCCAGTGTGGCGATCATCATAACATCCGGGAGACCGGCTGCTGTATATCCGGATTCCTTGCGGTAGTCATTACCGATCACCAGAATATTGACGATGTTGTTATCACTCTTGTAATTGCCATCCGGAAGCTTTACCTCCTTAAAGGCGTTGTCCTTATTTTGATTGACAGAGCTGAATACGATCTGTGTCCGGGCAATCCAGAAGCCAGCAAACACGCTGGCACACAGAGCAAGTCCAAAGAGAACCTTCGGAACGATCCGCCTGTTTTTTTTCTTTGCTTTTTTCATTTTCTGTAATCCTTCCTATATATGAGTATTCTCATTATTACATACATATGCATCATACACTATCCCATCATATTTCTCAAGCCTGTTTTGCGATCTTTCAGAAACTGTTCAGAAATAAGGAATGAAATTGTCAGACAATCCCTTGACGAACATATGTACTTCCTTTATAATAAAGCAGATGTTATTTTAATTAGAAATGAGGTGAATCATATGGCTCGTGGTGCCGGTAAAAATAACTGGGCATTGTTTTTGCTGCTTTTGGCAGGAATCGTGATCGGTAGTTTTATTGCCCAGGCGACAGCAGGTATTTCCGCTCTTTCCTGGCTCAGCTACGGACAGAAATTTGGTCTGACACATCCTTTTAAATTGGATCTGGGGATTCTGGTGCTGACCTTTGGTCTTTCGGTCAAGATCACACTGGGAAGTATTCTTGGAATTGTGATTGCAATTATCATTTATCATTTTATTTAGTACATAAAAAACCTTACCGGATCTTTATAAGAATATCTTATGAAAAGCGGTAAGGTTTTTTATATATCATGCTCCGGCAGAGATCCGAAAAAGTATCGGTTTTGCCGGAGCATTTGTTTATAAGATGACATCAATTATATTTCATCTTCGCAGAAGGATTAAACCGGATAAGCCTTGCTCTCGGTATCAGCAGCGGCTGCATCAACCTTGTTCTGCTGTGCCTCACGGTATTTGAAGAACTCAGTTGCTACCTGTGGGAACAGTGCATAGGAAAGCACGTCCTCATCCTGCTGCTTGTACTGAGCCATTTCCTTCTCGATATCTGCAAGCTGTGGCTTGATCAGATCGGCTGGACGGCATGTGATCGGTTTGGTATCACCAATACACTTCTTCTGTACTTCCTTATCAAATGGCTTTACAGTCTGTCCGAACTCTCCGGAAAGGAGCTTCTTGGACTCTTTTGTTACCATCTTATAGCGCTCGCCGGATACTACATTCAGAACAGCCTGTGTACCAACGATCTGTGAAGAAGGTGTTACAAGAGGTGGCTCACCGAAGTCCTTACGAACCTTTGGTACTTCCTCAAGTACCTGCTCGTACTTGTCCTCCTGCCCCATTTCTTTGAGCTGGGATACCAGGTTACTAAGCATTCCGCCAGGTACCTGATAACGCAGTGTCTGGATATTAACCCCGAGCACCTTTGTATTCATCAGGCCAGTCTTTAATGCTTCCTCACGCATTGGACGGAAGTAATCAGCGATCTCTGCAAGCTTATCAAGATCAAGACCGGTATCATAAGGTGTGCCCTTGAATGCCTCAACCATAACCTCTGTAGCAGGCTGGCTGGTACCCATAGCAAATGGAGAGATTGCGGTATCAATGATATCGCAGCCCGCCTCTACTGCCTTCATATAAGTCATAGAAGCTACACCGGAGGTGTAATGGGTATGCAGGTCGATTGGAATATCAACGGACTCCTTGAGTGCCTGAACAAGCTCAGTAGCCTTGACAGGAACTAAGAGACCTGCCATATCCTTGATACAAAGGGATTTGGCACCCATGTCCTCAATTCTCTTTGCCATATCTTTCCAGTAATCCAGAGTATATGCATCACCCAGAGTATAGGAAAGAGCAATCTGTGCATGACCGTTTTCTTTGTTGGCTGCCTTTACTGCGGTCTCCAGGTTACGGAGATCGTTCAGACAGTCAAAGATACGGATAATATCAATACCGTTTGCGATGGATTTCTGTACGAAGTACTCTACCACGTCATCTGCATAATGGTTGTAACCGAGGATATTCTGTCCACGGAAAAGCATCTGCAGCTTTGTGTTTTTGAAACCGTCTCTTAATTTACGAAGTCTCTCCCATGGATCCTCCTTGAGGAAACGAAGGGAAGCATCAAAGGTAGCACCACCCCAGCACTCTACTGCATGGTATCCGATCTGATCCATCTTGTCTACGATCGGAAGCATCTGCTCTGTGGTCATTCTGGTGGCGATCAGAGACTGATGAGCATCACGCAGAATGGTTTCTGTTATTTTTAAAGGTTTCTTTTCAATAGATTTCTCTTTATTAGCCATGATTCTCCTCCAATTCTAAATTCCAAAGATTGCCATAAACACACCGGCTGCCACAGCAGTACCGATAACTCCGGCAACGTTTGGTCCCATTGCATGCATCAGCAGGAAGTTTGTAGGATCTGCTTCTGCTCCAACCTTCTGGGATACACGAGCCGCCATTGGAACGGCAGATACACCGGCAGAACCAATCAAAGGATTGACCTTGCCCTTTGTGACGAAGCACATCAGTTTTCCGAATAATACACCGGAAGCGGTACCGATTGCAAAAGCAATCAGACCAAGACCAACGATCTTTAAGGTACTAAGTCTTAAGAATGCCTCAGCAGATGTGGATGCACCAACGGAAGTACCAAGCAGAATAACAACGATGTACATTAATGCATTGGATGCTGTCTCTGTCAGCTGTTTTACTACGCCGGACTCCTTGAACAGGTTACCAAGCATCAGCATACCTACCAGAGGTGCTGTTGTCGGCAGAAGCAGACATACAACGATCGTTACGATAATAGGGAAAAGAATCTTCTCCAGCTTGGATACAGGACGAAGCTGTTCCATTTTGATCTTTCGCTCTTTTTCTGTGGTAAAGAGCTTCATGATCGGTGGCTGGATGATCGGTACCAGTGACATATAAGAATATGCCGCCACGGCGATCGGTCCCATATACTCCGTCTGCTTTAACTTACCACAGAGGAAAATAGAAGTAGGACCATCGGCACCACCAATGATTGAGATAGCGGCTGCTGCCTTATCGTTGAATCCCCAGAGGATTGCAATAAGATAAGCGGAAAAGATACCGAACTGAGCAGCAGCACCCAGCAAAAAGCTCATTGGATTCGCGATCAGCGGACCGAAATCCGTCATAGCACCGACTCCAAGGAAGATCAGTGACGGCAGGATACTCCACTCATCGAGAATATAAAAATAATGTAACAATCCACCAACGCCATTGGAGGTGTCCTCCGGATTGGCCATGATGTCCGGATATATATTTACCAGGATCATACCAAAGGCAATCGGAACCAGCAACAATGGCTCATACTCTTTTTTGATCGCTAAATAGAGAAAGACACAGCCTACCAGGATCATCAGGTAGTTACCCGGAGTCAGCGTGGTGAACGCTGTCTGGCCGGCCAGATTCTCAAGCGTTGAGATAATATAATCCAAAGTTATTCCCTCCTAAAATTAGTTCAGTGTTGCAAGTACAGCACCAGCTTCAACAGAATCTCCGGCAGCAACATCGATGCTTGCTACAGTACCGTCCTCAGGTGCAACAACCTCGTTCTCCATCTTCATAGCCTCAAGAATAAGGATCACATCACCCTTCTTCACTGCCTGTCCGACAGATGCCTTTACAGAAAGGATCTTACCCGGCATTGGTGCGTTTACCTTAATAGCACCGGCACCTGCTGCCTTTGGTGCTACAGGCTTCGCTGCCTTAGGAGCAGCCTTTGGTGCACTTGCTGCCACAGGAGCTGCAGAGCCTGTTCCCTCTTCTACAGTTACGTCATAAACAGTTCCATTTACTGTAATTGTATAATTTTTCATGATAATCCTCCATATAATAAATTGTATTCAATCGTTTATTTGATGCCTATTATCGACGGATAATAGAACGAACAACAAGTCCGTCTGCACTTTCTGTTTCAGAAGCAGCGGCGATGGCTGCCGTGATCACGGCAACTAATTCCAGGTCATCCACCAGGTTCTCAGGCTCGGAAGCAGCCGGTGCAGTTGGTGCAGCTGCTGCCACAGGAGTCTTGTCCGCTTTTCCTTTGCCAATGAGACCAATGAATTTGAAGCAGCTGATCAGGAGACTGATAAAGATCAGTACCAGGAATACGATAGACATACTCATGATCGTATTCAGACCTGCCTTCTGCATTTTCTGACCCAGAGTTTTATATTCATCAAACTTAAATGAATAGTTTCCACTGTCGTCTGTCTGGATCTGACCGTCCTTGTCGAAGGTCAGACTTGCAAGAACCTTGTCTCCGCTCTCACAGAGGATTGTCTCTGTAACGGTAGCGGAATCTGTTGTGATCGTAAACTCTGTTTTTAATTTTTTCTTTAATCCCTTATACTGTGCTTTCTGCTTTGCATAAAGCTGATACTGTGCAAGGGTTGTATCATCCATCTGATCCTTATAGGTGGAAATGGTTCCCTCAAAATCTGCAGCAAACCAGTTTGTCAGGAAACTGTCTGTCTGCTGTTCCAGAGTTTTCTTGTCAAAGTTTTCATTTCCACGGACTAAAGAACAGCCGGATACCATCAATACACAGGATAAAACACAGAAAAATAATAATAATTTTCTTTTCATAAATGCCTCTCCTTCTTAGATGGTTCCATGCTTCTTGCCGATAGGATACTCACTTTTTGTGAACAGAAGCTCAAATGCGAAAATTAACTGTTTTCTGGCTGCCTCAGGGCTGATGATGGAATCAATGTAACCTCTGGCTGCAGCAGCCTCTGTGCCGGACTGTGCGGCAAACTCAGCAGCTTTCGCAGAAAGATCAGCATCCTTATCATCGGCATACATGATCTTGGCAGCAACCTGGGCATCCATCATGCCAATCTTTGCATCAGGAAGGGCAAATACCATATCTGCACCGATGTGCTTGGAGTTCATGGTTATGTATGCACTTCCGTAAGCATTTCCTGTGATCAGATTTACCTTAGGAACATCTGCCTCAGCAAATGCAGCAGTAAGGGCAGCAGCCTTGGAAGCGATGGTCTTCTCCTCTTCTACTGTAGTAGCAAATCCTTCTACATTGGTCAGGGTCAGAACCGGAATATTAAATGCATCACATGTCTTGATAAAGGAAGCCGCTTTGTCACATCCGTCAGATGTCAGGCGGGCTTCAAAACTCTCCTGCTCACTTCCGTCCTCGCCGTAAACAGCGGTTCTGTTGGCAACGCAGCCTACGGTCATACCGTCAAGACTGATAAAGCCTGTAACCATTTCTTTTGCGAAATCCTTCTTTAACTCAAGGAAGAAGTTATTGTCGCCCAGATCTTCCAGTGCGGCAGCAGGATCCTTGATCTCAGCGGCAAAATCAGGAACCAGACGATTCAGATCATCCAGGCACTCCTCCATACCACCGATCTCGTTGTTGTTCTCCGGGAGAATACTTACGAGGTTGCGTACATTTTCAAATACCTCAGCCTCTCCGTCGCAGATCATATCTACAACAGATGCACTCTTCTGAAAATCAGCAGATGCAGTATCCAGCTTATCGGTATAATTGCCCTCCAGTGTGTTTGGAGAGTTTACGAAAAGCTTACCGTTGTTCTGCTCCATAAAGGTAAAATCGCTCATTGCAGCCATAACAGCAACACCACCACCACAGTTACCAAAGATGGCACTGATCTGTGGGATCACGCCGGAAGCCTTTGCTTTCATCTTGTAGATCTGACCAAATCCTGCAAGGGCATCTGTGGACTCCTGAAGACGCATTCCTGCACAGTCGATCAGACCGATCACAGGTACTCCTGTCTTCATTGCAAGCTCATAGATGTGTGCGATCTTCTTTGCATGCATCTCTCCGATCGTACCATTCAGTGCAGATGCGTCCTGACTGTATACATAGACAGGATTGTTCTGGATCAGTCCATATCCGGTGATAACACCATCTGCCGGTACGGATTTCTCCTGCATGTTGAAATCTGTGCTTCTTTTGGTAATTCCGGCACCGAGTTCAACAAAACTATTCTCGTCAACTAAAGACGCAATACGGTCTTTCGCAGACATAGTGTTTGAGTTACTCATGTTTTGACCTCCTATATAGTAGTAATAATAATAACAAATTTACACCAAGTATAAGTGTATCTCTTTTGGGCAAAAATGGCAACCGTTTTTTCGCCATTTTTTTTGTTCCGGAAAGAAAAAAGAATGATTCTTCCGTTTCTTCATATAATTAGTTAATCCTATATGAAATACAGGGGAATATCATGCAAAAAATCATTAGTTTTCTTTTGCTTGTCTTTTGTCTTTTCCTTTTGGCACAACCATTAAAGAAACATATGGAAATACGGGAAAAAGCTTTTTGGGAGCCATCCCAAAAGCCTGCAGAGTCCATGGTACCGGTTGTCCGTATGACGGCATCAGAGCTTGGTTCCCGTGTGGCTGCCTCTACCCCGTCATCTCTTTATGCAAAGGCATATTGCGTGATGGATACAGAATCCGGAAGATTTCTGCTCTCCCAAAATGAGAATGAAAAAATGCCAATGGCAAGCACCACCAAGATCATGACCTGCATTCTGGCACTGGAATCCGGCCGTCTGGATGAAATGGTGACAGTATCTGCTTATGCGGCATCCATGCCGGATGTCCAGTTAAATATCCGGGAAGGGGAAAAATATCGTCTGGGGGATCTGTTATATTCCCTGATGTTAGAATCCCATAACGATACTGCCGTTGCCATCGCGGAACACTTGGGAGGTTCCGTGGAGGGCTTTGCTGATCTGATGAACCAAAAGGCAGAGGAAATCGGCTGTGTCTCTACGCATTTTGTCACGCCAAATGGTCTGGATGATCCGGAACATTATACTACAGCAAAAGAGCTCTGCATGATCGCAGCTTATGCGATTCAAAATAAAGAATTTCAAAAGGTGATCCGGACGATGCAGTATCAGTTTCAGGATGCGTCAGGACAACGCAGCTTTCAGGTGTCTAATCATGATGCCTTTCTTGGCATGTATCAAGGGGCTCTGGGAATCAAAACCGGTTTTACCGGGAATGCGGGTTACTGCTTCTGCGGTGCCGCCACCAAAAATAACCGTACGCTGGTCTCTGCTGTTCTTGCCTGCGGATGGCCGCCTCATAAGACATATAAATGGTCTGATACTACAAAGCTTATGGATTACGGTTTTGAAGGCTTTCAGAGCTGTGAGATCCCGGTAGACCAGAATACATGGAAACTGCCTGTGGAAAATGGTCAGGATCACGGTGTTACGGTTTCTATGCCAAAAGAAGATACGGACAGCCTGCAGATGCCCCTCCGGGTAGACGACGTCGTGGAAATCCGGACGTCTCTGCCGGAGAAGCTGACTGCACCTGTCCGCAGCGGGGATATCGTGGGGAGTCAGGAAATCCTGCTGAATGGAGAGGTCTTAACAACGTCTTCTATTTATACAGAACAGGATGTTGCCGCCAGGGATTTCCCCTATGTGTTAAAACATCTATTTCGGAATTATGTGTTTTCGTGAGGTATTACGACAGATTATTTACTGCTGCCGCTCTTTGCTTCGTTGCCGGCTTCTGTGTCAGAGACAGAGCCTCCGTTGGAAAACTGGAAACTAAAGATTGTTACCCCTAAGATCACGACACCTACAATAGCTAAAATGATAGTTGTACTCATAATAAACTCCTTTTCTTTTCTGCACATAACGTGCCAATATTCATTTTTCAAGTTACGTGAATGAAAGGTACACAAAAGAAACCTGTCTTGACAGGCAGGGTACCTTTAGAAAGAAAACGAGTTTTTTTCACCATCCTTGTCATGGATAAACCGTATGATCCGGGCGAGATGATGTGTCGTAGATTTATAGAATGCCGGTTCGTAGCTTCTCAGGGCAAAAAAGACACAGAAACAGAATATGATCGCCGTATATAACAGTAGTAAAAGCTGCTGCTGCCGTCCATCCTGACGGAAGGATACCGGACGTGACGATTCAAGCTTCGGCTGCAGTATGCGGATGCCTAACTGCTCCGGACTGCAAAGATCCGGCGATTCTGTCTGTATGGAAGAAAGAGTGGAAAGCAGGCTTTCCTGACGGAAATGATCCGTGGTGTCCATCTGGGAGATTCTTGTAACATCCGTAGCAATTCCTGAAATAAGCACAAAAAAGAGCATGACAACGATCAGCCAGTGCTGTTTTCGCAATTTTTTCATGGGACACCCCTCCTTTCCTATGTTAGAATTGTATCACTATACGTATATAAATGCTGCCTGCTTTTGACCCTTGCATCATAATATATGTAGGAGATACCGGTTCATGCTTAACAACGTACTGCCTGTTCCGGCATATTGCGCTCTCCCAGCTTTACTGCCTTACATACTCTGCGGTAAACCTCATCGCAGACCTCCACAGACTTTAGATCCTTGTAATCCTCATAATAGAGAGGTTTCAGAAAATAAATCTGTGTGCGAACCCGGCGCAGAGAATTGAGGTCATATACTTTCCAGGAATCCACCAGAGCCACCGGGACAACGGGAACCTTTGCCTTCATGGCACTTTTGAAGGCACCGGGTTTAAAAGGATCCACATGATTGCCATTGCGATGCTTATACCCTCCTGACGGAAAGATAATGAACTTCCGCCCCTGTGCCGTTTCTGCGGAAACCTCCTGAATGATCCTGGCAGCCTGACGGATATCATGGAGCTTGATGCGCTTTCCTTTCACCAGATCAATAAACTGGCTGACTAACGGCATATGGGATCTGGCATCATCCATCACAACGGAGCAAGGTAGCGGATGACCGTACATGATCCCCAGAGCGTCGTATTTACCCTGATGGTTGGGAAACATCACATAGCCTCCCTGGGATGGCAGATTCTCACGGCCATACACAGAGGTGGAGATCCGGGCGGTTTTCATCATCTGATGGATCATTTTCAGATCATACTGATATCGGAACTCCTCGGAATACTTCCGGTCTCTTGCGGCATAATAACCTGCCTGGGGGATCATCCAGGCTCTATGTATATTTCTGATCAACACATAAACAAAACGAAGCAACTTTTCTTCCTCATTTCTTATGACGATATTTCGTCGTTCATTTCTCCTAATAGATAATGTACCATATTAACTTTTTTTTGGCAACTGTTGCAAAAGGAAGACAGTACATATAAAATGGAGCAAGAGAAAATGTGATAAAGGGGATGAGGAAGTTATGGCATTAGATGGAATGGTAATTGCAAATATCGTATATGAACTGGAGCGGGATCTGGCGGGAGGCCGGATTGCCAAGATCGCGCAGCCGGAGAAGGATGAACTGCTTCTGACGATCAAGCAGAGCAGAACCGGGGAGGACGGAAAGGCTGTCCGCAGTCAGAAAAGGCTGGTGCTTTCCGTGAATCCAAGTCTCCCACTGATCTATGAAACGGAGGAAACCAAGAACTCTCCTATGACGGCACCAACCTTTTGTATGGTACTCCGGAAGCATCTGTCCAACAGCCGGATCCTTTCTGTACGGCAGATCGGTCTGGAACGTGTGCTTTGCTTTGAACTGGAGCATCTGAATGAGATGGGCGATCTGTGTCATAAAAAATTATATATTGAGCTGATGGGTAAGCACAGCAATATCATCTTCTGTCAGGAGGACGATGTGATCATTGACAGCATTAAACGGGTCTCAGCTCTGGTGAGCTCTGTGCGTGAGGTGCTGCCGGGCAGGACATATTTTATACCGAATACACAGGAAAAGCTGGATCCCTTTACGGTAAACTGCGAGGAGTTTACGGAAAAAATCCTAACAAAACCCATGCCCCCGGCAAAGGCACTGTATACTTCCCTGACCGGTTTCAGTCCGGTGATGGCAAATGAACTTTTATACCGGGCAAGTCTGCAGGATGCCTCCTCCACCAGTGAGCTTTCAGATATGGAACGGCTTCACCTGTTCCGTAATTTTGATCGTCTCCGGGAGGAGTTACTCTCCCACTCCTTCGCTCCGACGCTGATCAAACGGGGGCAGGAGCCGGTGGAGTTTGCGGCATTTCTTCTGACCTCCTATGAGAGGGACGAGACCTGCCAGAGTATTTCCTATGACAGCATCAGCCGTCTGTTGTATGATTTTTATGCACAGAAGGAGCTGTATTCCCGGATCCATCAGAAATCCTTTGAGCTTCGCCGTGTCACCAATACGGCACTGGAACGCTGCCGCAAGAAATATGAGCTTCAGGTAAAACAGCTCCGTGACACGAAAAAGCGTGATAAATACAAGGTGTACGGTGACCTTTTAACAACCTATGGCTATAGTCTGTCGGGCGGCGAGAAAAGCTTTACTTGTGAGAATTATTATGATGAGGGTAAGGAGATCACAATTCCATTGGATGAGACGAAATCTGCCATGGAAAATGCCAAGCGGTATTTTGATAAATATGCCAAGTTAAAAAGAACCTTCGAGGCATTGACGGTCCAGTTGGAGGAAACGAGACAGGAAATTGAGCATCTGGAGTCGGTGAGCAATGCACTGGATATTGCCCGTCAGGAGGAGGATCTGACCTTGATCCGTCAGGAGCTTTCTGAGTGCGGTTATGTAAAGAAGCATGCACAGCCCCGCAATAGTAAGGGTCGTGTCAAGGTAAAAAGCAAGCCGTTTCATTATATTTCCTCGGATGGATTTCATATGTATGTGGGAAAGAATAACTATCAGAATGATGAACTCACCTTCCACTTTGCCAATGGCGGTGACTGGTGGTTTCATGCGAAGGGGACAGCCGGTTCCCATGTGATCGTAAAGACTGAGGGAAAGGAGCTGCCAGACAGCACCTTTGAGGAGGCAGCTGCTCTGGCAGGCTGGTATTCCAAGGCGAAGGATCAGGCAAAGGCAGAGATTGACTATATCCAGAGGAAGCACATCAAAAAGCCAAACGGAAGCAAGCCGGGCTTTGTCGTATATTATACCAATTATTCCATGACCATCGTGCCGGATATTTCCGGTCTTAAGGAAGTAGAGGATTAGAGATAAAATACTTATAAATTATTGCCCGTGCAACCGATAGTTGCGGACCGAGAAAGGAATGGAAAATTATTATGATACGTTCTGACAATCATGTACACACATCATTTTCGACAGACAGTGATACTCCGATGGAGGCAATGGTCCGGCGGGGGATTAAGCTGGGGCTGGATTCGATCTGTTTTACGGATCATATTGATTACGATTTTCCGGATACCGGAAATGGTGTGGAGTTTTTGTTTGAGATGGAGCCTTATTTTGAGATGCTCTCCTGTCTGCAGGGAAAATATCCGCAGTTTGGGATCCGCCGGGGCGTGGAGCTTGGACTCAAACCGGATCTGGCCAAACGGTGCAATGAGCTGATCCATGCCCATCCTTTCGATTTTGTAATAGGTTCGACACATTTAGTGGATAATGTAGATCCGTATTATCCGTCCTTCTGGGAACAGTTTTCTGAAAAAGATGGGATCCGCAGATATTACGAGATCACTATGGAAAATATCCGGACAGATACGGAATTTGATGTGTACGGTCACATTGATTATATTATCCGTTATACCCCGACACAGCAGAAAAATAGGGCACAGGGGATCATTGACGAGGTCTATATGGAACGGTGCTTCCGGGACTCGTCAGATATGATCGACGAGATCCTTCATCTCCTGCTGTCAAAGGGCAAAGGCATAGAGGTCAATACCGCCGGGATCAAATATGGTCTTGGTCATACCAATCCTCAGGAAAAGGTACTGAAACGCTACCGTGAGCTTGGGGGAGAGATCATTACCGTGGGTTCGGATGCCCATGAAACAAAGCATCTGGCATATGCCTTTGAAGGAATTCCGGAGCTTTTGCGAAAATGTGGTTTCCGGTATTACACGGAGTTCCGGGGACGCCGGCCGGAAATGATCCCGCTATGATATCTGCCGGAGCTCCTGCACAAAAGAACGAATATTTTCGAAAGTCGTATTCATCTCTTCCATGGTATTTTCATGGCCGATGGTGATGCGCAGTGCACCAAGTGCCATATCATCCGAAAGTCCAATGGCATGCAGTACATGGGATGGTGCCTGATCTGCAGAGGAACAGGCAGAACCGCCGGATACATAAATTTCTTTTGTTTCCAGCATGGCAATCAGTGTGGCACCGTCGATTCCCTGAAAGCTGACATTTAAATTGCCAGGCAGACGTTTCCTGCTGCTGCCGTTTAGCCTGGTCATAGGAATTTCCGACAGGATCCGGTGCATCAGATAATCCCGGAGCGTAGATTCCTGATTGACATATTCTGTCATATGCTCCAGAGAAATCTGTGCGGCTTTTCCCATGCCGACAATCCCAGCTGCATTTTCCGTCCCTGCTCTCCTGCCCTGCTCCTGGGCACCACCGTACAGCAGGGGAGACAGCGGCACTCCCTCTTTGGCATAGAGAAAGCCGACACCTTTAGGTCCACCGAACTTGTGGGCGCTGACACTTAAAAGATCAATGGGCGTGTCTGATACATTAATGGGCACATGGGCATATGCCTGCACAGCATCTGTATGAAACGGGATGCTGTTTTTTTGTGCAATCTGTCCCAATTCCCGGACAGGCTGCAGAGTGCCGATCTCATTGTTGGCATACATCACCGAGATCAGGATCGTATCGGGACGGATTGCCTTTTCCAGTACGGCAGGCTCCACAAAACCCTCACGATTCACGGGCAGATATGTCACTTCAAAACCACAGCTTTCCAGAAACTGGCAGGTGTGGAGAACGGCATGGTGCTCCATGGCAGAAGTGATGATATGACGACCTTTCACGGAGAGAGATCTGGCGGCATTAACTAACACCCAGTTATCTGACTCTGTTCCACCGCTGGTAAAAATAATTTCCCGTGGTTTTGCGTGAATGCTCTCTGCCAGACCGGTGCGGATCTGATCCAGCTTTTTATGAAGCAATCTGCCTTCTTTATAGGCAGCGGATGGATTGTAATAATACTTGTTAAGGTATGGTGTCATTTCACGGATGACCTCAGGATAAACTGCTGTCGTTGCGGCATGGTCCAAATAGATCATTTATACATTGCCCCTTTCACCGATTTATTAACTCATACTTCCCACACTAAATATCTGACTGTGCCCATAATATTTCTTATGTTAGAGAGATAGAATAGAGATTTTTGCCTCAGAAAATTTAATAATACCCGTGAGACTGTGACTCTCAAAATTGACGCAGATCAGTAGGATTTTTGAAAAATCTTTGCTTTGCAATGTTTCGATGAATACGTGTCTGGACGACTGAGCCTCCCTGGTGGGCTCAGTTATTTCGGTGGGCACGGGAAGACACGTTTATCGAACATCGAAACAGCAAAGCAATTAGACTTTTCGAAATCCGCAAGTGACAAGACAATTTTGGGGACACCAGCTCACGGATTTTCAAATAATTCAGGGAAAAAATCATATTTATACCTTGGACATAAGAAATATTATGGGCATATTACATTATTCTCTGTGGGAAATTTGAGTTATTAATACTTTATGCGTTTTTTGGTCATAGTTGCATTATTTTTTCATAGAAATGAACAAAGAGGTATGACCGGTCAGGGTGACAGGCTGCCGGTTTCGGAGGAATACCTATGGGAACAATGGCAGGAAAACTACTGAAAGGAACATTATTATTGACTGTCACCGGTTTTGCGACAAGGATCCTTGGATTTTTCTACCGGATTTATCTGGCAGATATGCTGGGGGCACATTATCTGGGAATCTATCAGTTGATCTTTCCGGTATATGCCATTTGTTTTACGATTTATGGAGCGGGAATCCAGACAGCACTGTCCCAGGTCATTGCATCGGAAAAAAACAAGAATGAAAATTCCTGTTCTGTGATGAAAATATTCCGGGCAGGAACAGGGATTGCCATGATGCTGGCATTCTCGCTGCAGTTTTTGCTGTGGTGGAAAGCAGAATGGATCGCTCTGCATTTTGTGATGGAACCGGCACTGACACCCTACTTAAGGATTATGGCGGTATTTTTTCCATTTTGCTGCCTGGGTGCGTGTATCAATGGGTATTATTACGGGATACAGGATGCCAAGATTCCTGCCATGACCCAGGTGATCGAACAGATCTTCCGGATCTTTTTCGTGTTTGGAATGACTTTATTTATGATGCCGGATGCCACCGTGGAACAAAACTGCCGCATTGCTGTCTGGGGTCTTGCTGCGGGGGAGATCAGCTCCTGCCTTTATAATGTGTGGAAACTCTCAAGGCACTGTCGGAATGGTTTGAAAAAGAGAAGCTTCGGAGAAAGATTCTGGACCGGAAATGTTTTAAAACAGGGGAACAGAGCATCTGCCATATCTTTGCAGACACAGGATAACTGCTGTAGTCAGGGAATGCGATCCCTCCTATGGCTTGCTTCTACTCTCACACTCACAAGGCTTTTTATTACATTTCTCAATAGCGTGGAAACGGTACTTCTGCCGGCAATGCTCAAACGTTATGGCTGTAGCAGTTCAGAGGCACTCAGTATTTATGGGGTTCTGACCGGTATGACCTTTTCGTTTCTTATGTTTCCTTCGACGATTACAAATTCACTCGCAGTTCTGTTAGTTCCTTCTGTAGCGGAGGCGGACGCTGCCGGGGATATGCGGATGATCCGCAGGAGTATATCCCTGTCAATCCGTTTCTGTTTGTTACTTGGAATCCTTTGCACCGGATTTTTTATGGTATTTGGCAATGAATTGGGAATGGTAGTTTTTCATAATGAAATGGCGGGTGATTTTCTGGTGACGCTGTCATGGCTTTGTCCGTTTCTGTATCTGGGAACAGCTCTTACCGGTATTATTAATGGAATGAAAAAGACACATATCACTTTTGTGATCACAGCGGCCAGTCTGGGAGTACGGATCTTGTTCTTACTTTGGGCGGTTCCTGTTTATGGTATGCGTCTTTATCTGATCGGTCTGCTGGCAAGCCAGCTTTTGCAGGTGCTGTTGGAGCTGTGTTATCTGAGACCGTATTTACGGACAGAGAATGATCGTCAAAGGACAAAGGAGGATTTTGATGCAGTGCGTGGAATTCTTTTGCCGGGAGTATTGCTGATTCCTGGTGCCATTGCAGCAAAAAGCAGCTACCAATGGCTTGGCAGCTGCTTTCCGGATCGTTATGCGATTTTGTATCTTGCAGTGTCAGGGATGATATTTTGTATCATTTACCTGTCGGGGCTTCTACTATCCGGAGGGATCACTCTGTCTTTTCTCCGGAAGGGGAATCATCCTTTGGCGGCTCTGTCTCATCAAAGGTAAGACCGAGATTACCATCTCTGGCGATCGTACGGTTCAGGTGCATTTTTAACTCGCCCCAGGCGTCCACCAGAGCCATCTTCTCGGAAAAGGGCATGTCCTTCAGATAGGACATATTTTCGTCCTCCGGAAGCATGGATGAACGCGGCATGGTCAGGATATATGTACGGCTGGAATTGATCGTGACCGTGGTATAATCTGACTTGGATAAGGTCAGCTCGAACTGAAATGCCCGTCTCCTGGCGTCAACTTTAATGTCCCGTGCGATCTTGTTCCGTTTGCGGTATAAATAATCTACAATCTTGTCTAACTTGTAATCAATACTGCTCCCCATAACAGCTACCTCCTATGAATAATACATAGTTTTCTATATCAATAGAATATCTATTTTTTCATAGAATGTCAACCTTATATGCATACATTTGCGGAGACATTCCGTTCTCAAACGGTACGCATTTTATTTTCCGTAATGTACATGGAGCAATTCATGGGAACGTTCCTTCAATATGCCGTTTTCGTAAAGATTGATCAGGGTCGGATTATCACAGGAACGTTTGACGATGGCTGATTTATCCGCTTTGTACATGCCCTGAGCCCGATCCTCTTTGACACTGCGATAACCAAACGGCTGACCGGCACCACCGATACATCCGTAAGGGCATGCCATCACTTCTACAAAGTCCAGCTTTTCCTCTCCACGCTGCAGCTTACGGATCAGTGTATCTGCATTACCAAGACCATTGACCACACCAACACGGAGTGTTTTATCCCCAAGAGAAATCTCTGCAATTTTAGTTCCTTCCAGTCCTCTGACACCGGAATATTCAATCTCGCGGAGCGTTTCACTGTTCTTTGCTGCTACATGGCGGAGAGCAGCCTCCATGACACCACCGGTCACACCGAAGATCACGCCGGCTCCGGAATTGATGGAAAACGGCATATCAGGAGCACTAGGCTCAATCTCCTGAAACTGGACACCAAGTTCCTTGATCATCAGGATCAGTTCTTTGGTAGTAATCACATAATCGACATCGGGAACTCCGTTACGACAAAATTCATCCCGTGCCGCTTCGTATTTTTTGGCGACGCATGGCATGACCGCAACGGAGATGGTTTCCATACCTGTTTCTTCGTCGGCCGGCTTATAATATTCTTTTAAAACAGCACCAAACATTTCCATTGGTGATTTGCAGGTTGAAACATACGGTAAAAGCTCCGGGTATTTCGTTTCTACGAAACGTACCCATGCCGGACAGCAGGAAGTGAAAAGCGGCATGGTATTTCCCTGAGGGTATTTCTTTTCACCGTTTTCCAGCTTGTAAACGAGTTCGTTTGCTTCCTCGATCACGGTGAGATCGGCACTGAAACTGGTGTCAAATACCGTGTCAAAACCAAGCATGCGCAGAGCGGTGTAGATTTTGCCGATCGTATTTTTACCGGGAGCGATGCCGAATTCTTCTCCGATCGCCACACGGACTGCCGGGGCTATCTGGACGACGACCCGTTTATTTGGGGCATAAAGTGCCTGCCATACTCCTTTTAAATCTTTTTTGATGGTAATGGCAGCGGTTGGGCAGACAGCGGCACATTGTCCGCAGTTTACGCAGTCTGTCTCGGCAATAGGACGGCCGAAAGCAGGACTGACGATCATATTGGCACCACGGTGGGCAAAGTCAATGGCCCCCACATGCTGTACTTCGTTACACATTCTTACGCAGTCACCACAGAGAATACATTTACTGGGATCCCTGACAATGGACAGGGAGGAGTCGTCGATCACCGGCTCCGGATGTGTGTTTGGAAAACGCACCTTTGTAAGATGGAATCTGGCAGCCAGCATCTGGAGACGGCAGTTGCCGTTTTTCTCACATATGGTGCAGTCCCGGCAATGGGATGCCAGAAGCAGCTCCAGGATCATTTTGCGGTGCTGGTGAAGCTTTGATGTATTGGTATGGATCACCATTTTGTCTTTCGGCGGTGTGGAACAGGATGCGATAATGCTTCCGCGTTCATCTTCCACAACGCACATACGGCAGGCACCGTAAATGGACATATCCGTGTAATAACAAAATGTAGGCACATGGATTCCTGCTTTGCGGATAACCTGCAGGATATTTTTTTCATCCGTAAAAGCGGTACGGATTCCGTCAATGATCATATATTTTTCAGACATATTTAACCTAATCCTTTCTTAATCAAACCTCTTTTACGGCGCTAAAGTGACAGCCCTCTTTGCAGGCTCCGCATTTGATACACTTGGAAGGATCAATGGTATGCGGTTCCTTTACTGTGCCGGTAATGGCTCCGACAGGACACATACGGGCACATTTGGTACAGCCGCGGCAAAGCTCCGGATCGATCTGATATGTCATCAGTGCTTTACACTGGCCTGCCGGACATTTTTTGTCCACGACATGGGCAATATATTCATCCCGGAAATACTTTAAGGTACTGACAACCGGGGAAGCCGCCGTTTTTCCAAGACCACAGAGTGCTGTGGCGGAAATGGTATCGGAAAGTTTTTCCAGCAGTTCGATATGCTCCATGGTACCACGGCCTTCGGTGATGTCAGTCAAAAGCTCCAGCATCCGTTTTGTTCCCTCGCGGCATGGAACACATTTGCCGCAGGATTCATTCTGGGTGAAATTCATAAAGAAACGGGCAACTTCTACCATGCAGCTTTTGTCATTCATTACGACAAGACCACCGGATCCGATCATGGCACCCACTTTTTTGAGAGAGTCAAAATCCAGATTCATATCCAGATGATCCTCGGTGGCACTGATACAGAGACAGCCACCGGATGGTCCGCCGATCTGGACTGCCTTGAAATCACCACCCTTTACGCCACCGCCAATATCAAAGATCACCTCCCGGAGTGTTGTTCCCATCGGAACCTCAATGAGACCGGTATTTTTGACATTACCAGTCAGTGCAAATGCCTTGGTGCCGTGATTGTTGGCCGGTCCAAAGCCTTGATACCATTTTGCACCGTTCAGGATGATCGGAGGAACATTACAAAAAGTTTCTACGTTATTCAGGACAGTAGGTTTATTGAAAAGACCGTGCTCCACGGTACGCGGCGGTTTTACACGTGGCATACCGCGGTTTCCTTCAATGGATGTGGTCAGAGCACTTCCCTCCCCGCAGACAAATGCACCGGCACCCTGACTGATATGTAAGTCAAAATCAAAGCCGGATCCTAAAATATCCTTTCCTAAAAGCCCCTTATCCATGGCTTTGTCAATGGCTGTCTGGAGACGTTCCACTGCCAGCGGATACTCGGCACGAACATAAATATAACCATGATGTGCTCTGGTAGCAATGGCTGCGATCAGCATACCCTCGATCACACGGTGCGGCTCGCCTTCCATCATGGAGCGATCCATGAATGCACCGGGATCCCCTTCGTCTCCGTTACATACAATATATTTCTCCTCTTCTTTCTGATCCAGAACCTGCTGCCATTTCCGACCGGCGGGGAAACCGCCGCCGCCACGTCCACGCAGACAGGACTCTGTGATCTCGTCAACAATTTCCTGGGAAGTCATATCAAACAACGCTTTTGCAACGGCACTGTAGCCCCCAAGGGCAATATATTCTGCAATACTTTCCGCATTGATGCGCCCACAGTATTCCAGAGCAATACGTGTCTGTTTTTTGTAAAAAGGAATATCCTCCTGTCTGACGTAAGATTTCAGGCTTTCATCCTGATAAACAAGACGATCCACGACTTCATCATGGATAATGCTTTTTTCGATGATCTCCTCGCAGTCCTCCAGTTTTACCTTCAGATAAAGCCAGCCCATTGGCTCGATCCGCAGCAGGGGTCCCATCTCACAAAAACCGTGGCATCCGCTTTTCTTCAGACCGATACTCTCATCATGAGGCTCCTTTTCCAGGACAAGGGCACATCTTAGCCCCTTCTCTTCGATGATCTCCTTCATACGGTCATATATCTGCAAAGAGCCGCCTGCCACACATCCGGTTCCGGCACAGATCAGGATCTGTTTGCGCTGGCTGTTTAGTGAAGCAGCATATTCCTTCTGCTTTGCGATCAATTGTTCTCTTGTTTTAATTTTCATTGGCCGCTTCCTCCTTCAATTCCTCGATCAATGCTCTGGCTTTGTCCGGCGTCATAGACGGATGGACATGATCATTTACTGTGCAGACCGGTGCGAGACCACAGGCTCCGAGGCAGGACACCGTTTCAACGGTAAACAGCATATCATCGGTAGTGGTCTTTTCTTTGCTCAGTCCAAGCATTCCACGGAACTCCTCCAGGATCGGCACAGATTTCCGTACATGGCAGGCGGTTCCGTCACAGATTTTTATGACATACTTCCCTTTTGGTTCCAATGAAAAATTTTCATAAAATGTAGCCACCCCATAAATTTTGGCTTCACTGAGATTTAGCTTGCGGGCGATGTAACATAATGCCTCCTCGGGCAGATAATGGTATACCTTCTGGATATCCTGCATGATCGCGATCAGAAGCGTACTGTTGTAATCGTGTTGCTGCAGAATGTCATCGAGCCGTGCAATTTCCTGACTATTCACGTTTCCTTCTCCTTTCAAAAATACGTTTCGGACAGAGACCGGTAGAAATACCGTTCTCTGAGTTTGGTGATTGTTTATAGTTTTTTGCGTCTGGAACGCAAATTATAGAGAAATTATATCATATAACAAACATGGAAACAATCTAAATGATAAAAAATACACAAATAAATGAAATAGATAAATGAAAAATTATGCAATTTTTAGAAGACAGCATAAAAAAACTCTGACGAAAGATGGTTCTTAAAAGAGTCTTCGTCAGAGGAATATAACTTTTGAAAAAATATTTATTTATTTTCCTGGTGTCTGGATAAAACTTTCTCGGTATTAATAAACTCAAATGGAGTTTCCTGATATACATAATAATTGATCCAGTTGCTGTACATAGCATTGGAAGCACCACGCCAGCGAAGAAGCGGCTTCTGCTCCGGGTCGTCATTGGGATAATAGTTCTTTGGAAGTGCAATATCAATGCCCTTGGCAATGTCCCGCTTATACTCCTTGTCCAGTGTCAAACGGTCGTATTCCAGATGACCCAGCACAAAAATCTGTCTGCCGTCCTGTGCCATCAGGATCAGCTCTCCCACCTCCGGAGAATCTGCCAGAAGCAGCAGATCGTCACAGGCGGCGATCGCCTTGCTGTCTACGCCTGTATTGCGGGAATGTGGTGCCCAGAAAACGTCATCAAAACCACGTAGCAATGGAATCTTGCGGTGGTGAACACGGTGTTCGAAGATACCAAAAGCCTTCCTGGGCAGCAGATATTTGGGAATGCCGTAATGGTAGTAAAGTCCTGCCTGTGCCCCCCAGCAGATATGAAGGGTGGAGGTTACGTTTGTCTGGGACCAGTCCATAATATGGGTCAGCTCTTCCCAGTACTGAACCTCCTCATACTCCATCTGCTCCACCGGGGCTCCGGTAATGATCAGTCCATCGAAATTTTTGTCCTTTACATCGTCAAAGGTCTGGTAAAACTGATTTAAGTGGCTGGCAGGCGTGTTTTTACCAATGTAGCTGGCGGTGGTCAGAAAGGTGACTTCCAACTGAAGAGGTGTATTTGACAGGCTTCGCATCATCTGGATCTCCGTGTCCTCCTTCAGAGGCATCAGATTGAGGATCGCAATCTGAAGGGGGCGGATATTCTGCGTGACAGCCCTTGTTTCATTCATAATAAAGATGTTTTCATTTTCCATGATCTTCTTTGCCGGAAGATCATTCTGAACCTTAATTGGCATATACAACTCCTCTTTTCTCGTAACTGCAAAATCACTCCTCCCGGGGATCATACCCAAAAGGAGTATCTATTATTGTTGCAGATAATTGATATTCTGTCAAGACAGCCCGAACTGCTCCATTGCCTGCTCTTCTGTAATGATAGGCACTCCAAGCTCTTTGGCTTTTTTGTTTTTGGAGGAGGTGCTGGCAATATCATTATTGATCAGGTAGGAGGTCTTTTTGGTGACACTGCCGGTTACTTTTCCACCGGCGTTTTCAATCGTCTCCTTCAAAGCACTGCGGTTTTCAAAATGATCCAGGGAACCGGTGATGACAAAGACAAGACCCGACAGATCCTGGGCATTACTTTCTGTCTGGACGGTTTCCAGAGTAATCTCCTGCAGCAGATCGTCCACGGTTTTATTGTGCTCCGGGGAGGCAAAATAGTCTGCAAAGCTTCGGGCGATCACCTCTCCCACTCCGTCGATATCTGTCAGTTCTTCCACGGTGGCGTGGCGGATATGATCCAGATCGTTTCCAAGTGCATTGCAGATCATTTTGGCATTGGACAGTCCGATATTTGGGATACCAAGACTGTAGATAAACTTTGCAAGTGTGGTCTGACGGGAGTTTTCCAAAGCAGTGACCAGTTTATCGTAGGAACGCTCGCCAAAGCCATCCATATTGACAATGGTTTCCCGGTAGTCCGATAAATGGTACAGATCAGCCAGTTCATGGAGCATACCCATGGACAAAAATTTCTCGATGGTAGCTTCGGAGAGACCATCAATGTTCATGGCGTCACGGCTCACAAACAGCGTCAGGGATTTAATCTTTTTGGCAAGACATTCCGGGTTCTCGCAGAAAAGTACTTCGGCATCATTTTCATGATGGATCACGGCAGGATGACCGCAGACCGGACAGGTATCCGGGATCGTCAGCTTTCCGCTGCGGGTGAGATTTTCTGCTATCTGCGGAATGATCATATTCGCTTTATATACACGGATCGTGTCGCCGATGCCAAGCTCTAACTGGTGTACAATACTGATATTGTGTACGCTGGCACGGCTCACGGTAGTTCCCTCTAACTCCACCGGCTCAAAGATAGCAACCGGGTTGATCAGGCCGGTACGGGAAGCACTCCATTCCATCTCCAGAAGGGTTGTGTCCGCCGTTTCGTCAGCCCATTTGAACGCCATGGCGTTTCGCGGAAACTTCGCAGTCATTCCTAGTCCCTCACCGTAAGCAATGTCATCCATCAAAAGGACAAGACCGTCGGAAGGAAAATCGTTGTGAGGGATCCTGTCGGCAAAGCTCTGGACGGCAGCAGGCAGTGTGTCTGAGGTGACACGCTGATACTCTACGACATCAAAGCCCTGCTCCTGCAGAAACAGGAACTTTTCCTCCTGGGAGTTATGAAAATCCACGCCCTCTGCCTGTACCAGAGCAAAGGCAAAGAAGGAAACATTTCGTTTGGCGGTGATCTCATTATTTAACTGGCGGACTGATCCGCTGCAGAGATTTCGTGGGTTTTTATATTGCTCCTCCTCCGGCAGTGTTTCATTGATCTTCCGGAATCCGGAATAGGAAATGACAGCTTCTCCACGTAGGATCATCTGTCCCTGATATGGGACAGACAGAGGGATGTTTGTAAAGGTGCGGGCATTGTTGGTGATAACCTCTCCCACCTGACCGTTGCCACGGGTGACTGCCTTTTGCAATGTCCCGTTTTCATAGGTGAGCACGATGGTGAGTCCGTCCATTTTCCAGGACAGAAGACCCGTTTGTCCCTCCAGCCATGCGGCAAGGGCATCGACGCTTTTTGTCTTGTCCAGTGAAAGCATGGGAGCTGCGTGGGTTTCCTTTGGAAGCTCGCTTAATACTTCATACCCCACACGCTGGGTAGGACTTCCGGCAAGAATGATGCCTGTTTCCTTTTCCAGAGCAGCCAGTTCATCGTAGAGGCGGTCGTAATCATAATTACTCATGATCTCGTCCTTGCCCAGGTAATACACAGCGGCTGCTTCGTTAAGCTGCTGTACCAAATCCTGCATATGTTTTTTCTGATCCATAGTCAGTGAGTCCTTTCTGATTGATTTGCTGTTCTGTCAGGAGGAAGTATTTTGGGTGGTGCAGAATTGTTTTAATTCCAGTACTTCCTGTGGTGTCAGCCTGCGATAGCGTCCTTTGACCAGACCATCCAGTGTAATATTGACCACGCGGTCCCGGCGAAGCATAGTGACGCGGTAATCCAGAGCCTCGCACATCCGGCGGATCTGACGGTTCAGTCCCTGGGTCAGGATAATATGAAAGCTTTTTTCGTCCTCCTGCCATACCCTACATGGCTTGGTGACGGTATCAAGAATCTCCACGCCCTGAGACATTTTTTGCAGAAACTCCGGTGTTATTTTGCGGTTGACCCGGACAAAATATTCCTTTTCGTGACCGTAACGGCTTCGCAGAATCTTTTCCATCATTTCACCCTGGTTGGTCAGGAGTAAAAGTCCCTCGGAATTCTGGTCGAGACGGCCGACGGGATAAACGCGCTTTGGGTAATTAATGTAATCCACGACGTTGACGATCTTCTCACCGTTTTCTGATTCTGCTGTGGTGCAGACAATGCCACGGGGCTTGTAAAAGGCAAGGAAGATCTCCTCCTCTTCCTTGTGGACTGCCCTCCCGTCAACGGTGACGGTCTGACCTTCCGCTACCTTCTGACCGGGAAGAGCCGGTATCCCGTCAATACAGATTCTGCCCTGCGCTAACATACGGTCTGCTTCCCTGCGGGAACAAACCCCGGCTTCGCTGAGATATTTATTAATTCTGACTGCCATAATTTCTGATCCTTTTCTGTGCTTTTGTTTATTTTGTTGTGTCACTTTTCTGTGCATTTTCCAGCATTTCATAAAATCCCCGGACTTCGCTGTCCTGGCTGATCACGGTCCTCAACTGGTTCTGGACAGACGTAACCAGTTCCTGAACCTGTTTGCTGCTGTCCAGACGGTCAATATATTTTTGTTCACTTGATTTCAGGGTATCCAGATATATTTTAAAGCTGCCCTGATCATCCTGCTTGATGTAGAGAGCATTCAGTGACGGTATCAATGTGTCAATATCAAAAATCTTTACGTCATAATAGACATAAACCCGGTAAGCCCCACTGGTGGCACCGTCCAGGATCTTGCAGCTGATATTGCGGTAGTCCTCCACATATTCGGCTTCGGTCATCAGCTTCTTTTCGTCGATATGACCGACGTTACTGACACAGCCTGCAATCGTGTCCATATCCACCTGTTGCTTGGCAGTATAATAACGCTGCACCAGAGAATCCAGCTCCTGACGGATATTTCCTTCGGACTTGCCATTCAGGGAATGAATGGCGCCAAAGCTGGCAATTTTGACGGGGGGATGCTCTCCTGATTTATGAATCTGAAAATGAAAATCCGGGAAAATGATAGAGAATGTCCCAAGCACGATCAGCATAATACCAAAAGTAAAGAGAAATATGAACTTTTTGTACTTCATTGGCATAATTCGAGACATCCTTTCCACACGTTTTAAACATCTATTTAGTGTACCACAAAAAAGAATATAATACAAATGTTTGAAGAAAAAAGCTTGTCGAATTAAGTTGATAAGCGATAAAATAAAAAGGGCAGGATTCCGGATTCTATACATTAAAAAAAGGTGAGCAACCACTCACCTCTGCAGTACGCACCTAAAGGGACTCGAACCCCCGCCACATGGTTCCGGAAACCACTGCTCTATCCACTGAGCTATAGGTGCTGACCATCATCTGTGAATCACAGACAACATTAAGAATATATCATATTTTGTAAGTTTGGTCAAGCTTTATCCTTTCAGAATCTGATATCTGTTCTTTGCATGTGGAATCTTTCATTGGGTTAAAATGTGGACATGTCGGTGGTATTAATAAAAGCCTTATTTAGTGATTTCCTTTTTCCAATCAATGTGTTCGTTTAAATACATGTGTTCACCTCACACTTAATTATTTTTAATCAAGCTCCTTTGGCATAATATTAAATTCATAACCTGACATGTTTTGACCATTGTATAAAACTTTTGTATTATCATCTACGGTTTTTGAAGGTACCATAAAGTAAATGGATCCATCGGTTAAGTATTTTAATAAATTATCACCAACTTCAGTGCAATTAATTACCTTTTCTGGAAAGTAATGATTTAGCAACACAGCTTTTACTCCGGTACTGATATTTCGTACAGGTAAGACATGGCCTACACGATCCATAACAGCAGTCGGATTAATAATTTTACACTGTTCAACATCTTTTAGTACACGTCTTGTAAAAACGTCGTCTTTAAGAGAGACATATTTAAATAATGCCTCAACATCGAAAACAAAATCACAGCCTTTAGGTATCTTTTTGACATATATTGTTAGCACCACCATAACCTCCTTAGAGAGTAATCCGCCTTGGCAGATATCTTACCATGCTTTATAAAAGACTGAGTTAGCAAATCATAAAACGAATACCACTGCATAATAATCTTTATAAGTTGCTGAATTGATGCAATCTCTTCATCGCTATTCGAAACCTTTAATGTTGTTACAGGTAGACTAGAATACAAATCCTTAGCTTTTTGTTGAACTGTCAATTTTTTATTACAAAGAGAAATTACTGGTGGACATTTGCAATCTATTTGGTAAAAGTTTTTATCTGTTCGTACATTTTGTTTAAAACAATTTGATGCTCCTGATAAAAATGATTTACAAAATGTCTCGACTGATATTGTAGAAAGCTTTCTACCACGGAAATTGTAAGGCGACTGCCAGTAAGTCAATAAAGTATTCTTAAAATGTGGTTCTGATTCAAGCCAACAACAAATACAAAAATACTCAATACATGGTACCGGAATAATAATCTTTGGCAACATATTCTCGTTTACTTTATTAATAAGACTATTAAATATGTTTACAGTTTTATAATTATCTGGCATTACATCGAGATAAACAATATCTACCGTATCGGAAGCGATAACATCACGCATAATATTATTGTTCCCACAAGAAAAATATAAGGATTTATCTACTTGCAGTAATAACTGACTAATAGAAGCTTTAGGGTTATCTTCAAAAAGAACTCTCATATGTGTTTCACCTCCAGAGAAGTGGCATCAAAACTAATTTCAGCTCCATGAACTGGCAATTTTTGCATTGCACAATAATCTTTAAGATCCATCAACACAACTCTACCATCTTTTATTGCAGCCTCTGCAATATCAATATCAAAATACATATCAAATCGGTCAAGCATGATATATTTACCATTAAAATCTTGTAAAGCTTCTATATAAAACTTTTTCTGCATAGCAGGATCATACGTAAATGCTAAAAAATCATGCTCCATGCCACTAAGTGTCATTGCAGTTTTGAAAAGATCATATAAGTAAGTCTTACCGGTACTGCTATTCCCATCAAAAACATAACAAAAGTCTCCAGCTGGTAGCTCTAGTTGGAGCGTAATTTCACCAATTTGATACTTTTCGCTGTTCATTTTAATATCTCCTCTGAATTAATGTGGTTGTGTAAATAATATCTCGTTAGGATGATTATATCATTGTTTAGATAGATTTACAAATTACGTAAAACTTTTGAATATCCTAAACCAATTGGCCTGATCTCCGCCAGTGTCATAGACGATGAAGAACCTCCGCCTCCGCCACTTCCGCCGCTAGGATTACCGCTTGGTGCCGGAGAATCTCCTGAAATGTGCGGACGGATACGACCGGTTGTTGTGATCTTTCCACTGCCGTCTAAAGGTGAAGGGCTGCTTTCGCTTGTGGAAGATCCGCCAGGGGTATCGTCCCAATGGTATGGAGTCTTGGATTCGTGTGGAGTTGCTGTGATGGTTGGCGTGTCTTTGACATACCAGTACACATCAAAAACAGTTGTGGCTATATTCTTCTTCCACTGGATGTACTTGTTCAGTTCATCTTTTGAAAGATGTTCGCCAAGATTACAGTATGTAGCGTTAAAAGTGCTCTGGTCAAATTTCTTATTGTATGATGCGCCCTTGGATCCATTTTTACCGGAAGCATTATATCATTGTTTGTTTATTTATATATACAAATATTAATAATCGTCATTTCGTCGTTTTCGGGTTTTCATTTTTAAGGAAAAACAACTGATTTTATTAAAATAAATGAAAAAAAGACGCATCGCAGATATTGCTGACACGCCCTTTTATTTAAAAACTGCTGTCTCCTACTGGAACTTTGCCATAACTTCCGCGTTCGTTTTCATGGCGTTTTCTTCCATTTCCTTACGCTCCGCCAGAAGCTTTGTACGGATCTCGGCATGGCTTACAGCCATAATCTGTAATGCCAGATAAGCGGCGTTTTTGGCTCCGTTAATGGCTACGGTGGCTACCGGGATACCGGATGGCATCTGTACGATGGACATTAAGGCATCCATACCGTCAAGAACGGATCCGGACAGAGGAACACCGATCACCGGCAGTATGGTCTGGGAGGCAACGACACCGGGGAGGGCAGCAGCCATACCTGCGGCTGTAATGATCACTTCAGTGCCATCCCCGTTGCATTCGTTAATAAATGCGGAGAGTCCTTCATGAGCACGGTGTGCAGAAAGACAACGCACCTTTACCTCTACGCCATAATCCTTTAAGATGCCTGCGGCTGGCTCGACTTTTGACAGGTCACTGGTAGAACCCATAATAATTGCAACTTTCATTTCACTCATCCTTTCATCTGGGTTTGTATTCTATCTTATAGTAAGGGATTCTATTCGTTCTGTAAAGTCCCATTTTGGGAATCAGTGTCAGCACAGATCAATTGGATCGCTTTTTTTTCGATGTGGTAATAATAGATATTATCGGACAGGAATTCTTCCTGATCGACACAGCTGCGGTTGACCTGATAGACCATGCGAAGCAGCTCCGTCCGGGTAAATTCGGACTGTGCACGAAGGATCAGCAGTTCATGGGTACTGCTGGGAAGAATATAGAAATTCTGGGAAAGCTGCTCTCCTACCCGCTCAAGAACACCGGGATACAGCCAGACAGCGGCACCATTAATACCGTTGCTGTTGGTAAGGATATAAGGAGAATATTTTGAAATAGAGGTGTCCATAGGAAACGGAATGTCAGCAGAAACCGACAGATGTTCTACAAATTCCTGCATGGAACGGAAACGCTCCGGAAACAGACGGGGGGTGTTGTCCTGAGCCAGATCAAAGAGTTCTTCCGTGCTTACCCCCCATTGTTCCATTATCTTATTCGTGATCCGCAGGCTCTGGATACCGTTAATATCATTACTGATGAGACAATAAAAGACTACTGTCAGATCAAAAAATGGGACATGTGGGATATCTTTCAACATTTCCGTGTTTGCGGCAGTATTGACCAGACGGTATACGATCTGTTCCCTGCAGTGCTCAAAACTGATGTCAGGAATGATATTGAGGGGGCTGTCTGTAAATTCCAGCCAGCGGTCATAGATATCCTCTGCCAGAACATCAATTTCTTCTCCGTGCAGATATTGGCTATAATAATCCTGCAGATAAAAACTTGGGGAACATCCTACACTGTCCCGAAACAATACAAGACTGTCCAGATGCAGGGAATTGTTTTTGAGAACAGGGTTGACTTCCATATTCAGATCTTCCGGTATGATCTCGTACAACTGACAGCGGATCCGGCTGACAAATTCTTCGTAATTGAGTTTTGTTTCTTTCATAAGTGATAACCGTACCTTTCTGTATCCGGCTTATGGTATGCACAGATACTGTATTTCTAAAATTGATGGAATCATTCATATTTGTGAAGTAAAGAAAATTATAAATGATAGATATAATATAGAAGTGACAGGATCTGCCTGTTGTACATCAACAGCTTTTTATTTGATCTGGTGTCCTATTCTGACAAAAGGCAGACAGTTTTCTACTGAAATATTAGAACGAATGTTAAGGAACATTATGGGAGATGTTCGATAGAAACAATAGAAAGAACTGATCAACGGATTTGGTATATATCATAACAGAAGGTTTATTCCGGAGTCCATTTCTGTCACTTCCTGCATAAAAGATTATCAAAAATACGGAGCTGTGACAAGACGGAAAGACTGCTGAAAAATAAGTGGAAATATGATGATTATGCCTGAAAAAATTTGGCCATTGTGAAAATTAACTTGTGCATTTTGCTGATTTAAAAGGGAAAATATGTACAGAATCAACAGAAATAAAAACAGGTCTGATTTACGGAGTATTTTTGACAGAAAAAAACTCCTGAAATTTGCTTTGATCCCATGAAAACAATTTTTAAAGATCATTTTCGGAAAACAGCAAATTCAGGAGTCTTTTTCATGATAAGTTATATATTTTGCATATGATCTGCAATAATTACATCTGGGAACGGTAATAATTGATCAGGCAGCCCTTCTCAATGATATCACGCTCATCATCTGTGAGGTTACCAAGGTGAAGCTCGAATTCCTTCATGCCTTTGTTTACCACATAAGCCTTAATGGTATCGTTCTTCTCTTCAATGGCTTTTTTGATATCCTTAATGAAGAGGTAATCTCCGTTCTCAAATGGAAGCTCACCCTGATACAGGAATGGAAGCATACCCCAGTTGATTAGGTTAGAACGATATCTCTTGGTTGCGTATTCGTTGGCAATATTGGCGAAGCCACCCAGTACCTTCTGGCAGGAAGCAGCCTGCTCTCTGGCTGAACCATCGCCCGGCTTGACCGCAAAGATCGTAGATCCGATCTGTGTCGCCTGTGGAGAAACATTGAAAGTGCCGTTGATGGTGTTAAATACCTCTTCTACCTCAGGAAGTGCAGCAAAGATATCCTCTCCTGCGACACGGGCCTTCTCAGCCGCCTGAACCTCTTTGGCGCGTCCCACATAGGCAGGATCCTTACGGGAAAGCGTAAACTCTGCCAGACCCAGAGGGTTGGAACGGAAGGAGGATGTCTCGCCGGATGGGATCAGCTCGTCGGTGGTGGTAACCGGATCGTGGATCTCGGATACAACCTTTAATACGAGGTTGTCAGTAAGGGCACTCATCTCCGGCCAGTCCTTAATGTTAGGTCCGAATTTAACCTCAGTCTCAGGCTTTGCATTGCCCCAGCCGTTGTATACACGATTCTCATAGATCGCACTGTCAAAGAAGTATTTAGGTTTCTTGAAGTCCACATCAATATCTGTGGCAGCAGTCAGATAACCCTGGTTGGCAGCAGTTGCTGCGATTGAACGGGCATCCATCAGTGCAACCGATGCGATCTGACCGTTATTTACTTTAGAACCTTCACGGTTCGGGAAGTTACGTGTAGAGTGGCGGATGGACAGTCCATTGTTTGGAGGAACGTCTCCGGCACCGAAACAAGGACCGCAGAATGCGGAACGCACGGTTGCACCGGTCTCCATCAGGTCTGCAATGGTACCGTTCTTTACTAACTCCATAAATACGGGCTGACTGGAAGGATATACGCTCAGGGAGAACTCGTCTGCACCGATGTACTTGCCGCGGAGAATATCAGCGGCATCACATACATTTTCAAAGCCGCCGCCGGCACATCCGGCGATCACGCCCTGCTCTACATAGAGACGTCCGTTGTGAACCTTATCCTTTAATGTATAGTTAACCTTATTATTATCCAGGCTGACTAATGCTCTCTTTTCAACATCATCCAGAATATCCATGAGGTTTGCGTTTAACTCCTCAATGGTATAAACATTGCTTGGATGGAATGGCATGGCGATCATTGGCTTAATGGTTGACAGGTCAACGTAAACCATACCGTCATAATAAGCAACATCAGCCGGTTTTAACTCTTTATAGCCCTCCGGACGCTTATGGATCTCATAGAACTCTTTGATCTTGTCATCTGTCGTCCAGATAGAGGACAGACAGGTGGTCTCAGTTGTCATAACGTCCACGCCGATACGGAAGTCAGCGGAAAGATTTGCAACGCCGTCTCCCACGAACTCCATGACTTTATTATTGACATAACCATTGGCAAATACAGCTCCGATAATTGCCAGAGCAATATCCTGAGGACCAACGCCCTTCTGAGGCTTACCGGTCAGATATACAGCGATCACGCCCGGCATATTGATATCATATGTACGGGAAAGAAGCTGTTTTACAAGCTCAGGACCACCCTCGCCCATTGCCATGGTACCAAGGGCACCGTAACGTGTATGGGAATCGGAACCGAGGATCATCTTACCACCCTCTGCCAGCATCTCACGGGCATACTGGTGAATGACTGCCTGATGAGGAGGAACATAGATTCCACCGTACTTCTTGGCACAGGAAAGACCGAACATGTGGTCGTCCTCGTTGATGGTTCCACCTACTGCGCAGAGACTGTTATGACAGTTTGTCAGAACATATGGGATCGGGAATTTTTCCAGTCCGGATGCACGCGCTGTCTGAATGATTCCGACAAATGTAATATCGTGAGATGTCAATTTGTCAAACTTGATCTGAAGCTGATCCATATTGCCAGAGGTATTATGAGCCTCCAAAATGCTGTATGCCATGGTTCCTTTGGCAGCTTCTTCCTTACTTGGAGCCTGTCCGCATCTGGCAGCAAGAGCTGCGGCAGCTTCGCCGTTGTCCTCTACGATATCTGTGCCGTTTACCAGATAAACTCCGTTGTCATACAATTTTATCATAGACTTCCTCATTTCTGCGCTGATGGTTATTTATGGAAAACTATGCCGGACAGCGCACCGGCACAGGTTATAGGATCAATAATCCCGCAGTCTTTATTATTATGGAAACATGATAAAAAGTCAAGTCAATATATTGCCATCAGGGGTGAGTTGTAGTAAAATAGAAAAAATTGAAATTTGAGATAGGAGGCAAATATATGCGACATCTTATCAGCCCACAGGATTTATCCATGGAGGAACTGGAGGAACTCCTGACACTGGGACAGGACATTATGAATAACCAGAGCAAATATGCTCATGTCTGTGATGGTAAAAAACTTGCTACTTTATTTTATGAACCAAGTACACGTACCCGATTAAGCTTTGAGGCTGCCATGATCAATATGGGGGGACAGGTACTTGGTTTTTCTGAGGCTTCTTCCAGCTCAGCATCCAAGGGAGAAAGTGTTGCGGATACGATCCGTGTCATCTCCTGCTACGCGGATATCTGTGCCATGCGTCATCCAAAGGAAGGTGCTCCGACGGTGGCGGCAATGCACTCTTCCATTCCGGTGATCAATGCCGGAGACGGTGGACACAATCATCCGACCCAGACTCTGACAGATCTGTTGACCATCAAAACCCAGACGGGACGGCTGGACAACCTGACCATCGGTATGTGTGGTGACCTCAAGTTTGGACGTACGGTTCATTCTCTGATCAACGCAATGGTCCGGTTCCCAAATGTGAAGTTCGTTCTGATCTCTCCGGAGGAGCTGCGGATTCCGAGTTATCTGCGTCGTGAGGTGCTGGATGCCGGTAATATTGAATACATCGAGACGGACAAGCTGGAGGAGAATATGCCAAAGCTTGATATCCTTTATATGACCAGAGTACAGCGAGAACGTTTCTTTAATGAGGAGGATTACATCCGTCTGAAGGACAGCTTCATCTTAACGAAGGATAAGCTTCAGTATGCAAAGAAGGATATGTACATTCTGCATCCTCTCCCACGAGTCAATGAGATCTCCACGGATGTGGATGATGATCCGCGGGCGGTTTACTTTAAGCAGGTTCAGAATGGCGTATATATGAGAATGGCATTGATCATGAAGTTATTGGAGGTGGAGATACCATGTTAAATATCGGAGGACTGAATCAGGGAATCGTGATCGATCATATCCAGGCCGGCGGTGCCATGAAGATCTATGAATATCTGAATCTGGAAAAGCTGGACTGTTCTGTGGCGATCATCAAAAATGCCAAAAGCAATAAAATGGGCAAAAAGGACATCATTAAGATTGAAGGTGACCTTGATATTGATCTGAATGTGCTAGGAGTTTTGGATCACAGCATTACGATCAATATTATTAAGAATGCAGAGATCGTGGAGAAGCATCAGCTTTCTCTGCCGGAAACGGTTACGAATATTATCAAGTGCAAGAACCCGCGCTGCATTACTTCTATCGAGCAGGAGCTTCCGCATAAGTTTAAGCTTACGGATCGGGAGAACCGGATCTACCGTTGCATTTATTGTGAATCCAAGTTTAAGGGAAATTAAGAGCTATTATAGAACCAAATACGCCCTAGGGGGAAAGTTGTTGTCTATCCCCCCGGGGCGTATTTTATTCTGTAATATGTTACTTTATGCAATACGGAAAACAAGCTTTGTTACATTACCGGCGGCATCCTTTGCCTTAACAACATAGCGTCCGGATTTTCTAACGATAGCTTTCCTGGTGTTTGCTTTTTTGCCGTTGATCGTGACAGACTTCATCTTGTAGTTATCCTTAAAACGAAGGGTAACTGGTTTTGTAACCTTCCTGCCGTTTTTGATTCCTTTGATCACAGGTTTTTTGGAATCCACGCGGAAGTTTACAGAAGTGGTATTTCCAGTGGCATCCGTTGCGGTGATCTTATATGCCTTGCTTGCGGATGCTTTCAGCAGTGTATTGCCGATCGTAATACCATTGACGGTAACGGCTTTTACATTGACATTATCGGTAATGGTAATTTTCACGGCTTTGTTGTATATGCCGTTATTCTTAACGCCGGAGATTACAGGAGCCTCTGTATCTGCGGAAAGAAGGGTTCCGGAGGTTACAGCCATCAGTCTGCTGTCTGCCGGCAGATTATCCGTGCTCCAGCTTGCAGTCGCACCATTGATGGTTCCGTTGCTTTCCGTAACATTGGTTGGGAATGAGATGGAATAATCCATGATCAGTCCACAGGACTTCATATAGGCATAGACATTGTCATATCCGTTTAAGGATTTGGAATTCATTTTACCGATCTCTGCATAGGAAGCACTTTCAGAAAACTTCGCCATATCGGATGACATGGAAGATGTCAGGGAGTCCGAAGTGCTGGTGGCTTTGGCGGTAAAGGTACTGCTATCCAGAGTCATCTCGGAAAACGGTGCAGCGTTGATGGTTTCAGTGGTATACAATGCAGCGTTGGCAGAACCTTCTTTTAATTTATTGATATATGCCGTGAGGTCTGTCAGAGTCGCTTTCATGGTCTCTGCATTGGCAAAGGTAAGCTGACGGCTGAAGGTAATGTATGTCATGCCATTGATGGTCTCCTCTGCCTTTGTAAAGTCTGTTGTCATTAATGGTGAGGTGTTTGCAGACTGATTTAAGGATGTTTCAAAGGTCTGCTTCTCATAAAGATATTTGACCGTATAGGAACATGTTCCATCGGCGTTTAATGTCATGGAAACGCCCTGTCCCATACAGCCGGTCAGTGCGCTGATCACCAGGATCAGTGTCAGCATTAAACAGGATAATTTCTTTTTCATAATTTCCTCCAATCATAATTATGTTATTATAGATGGTTACTTTATTATCTTATCATTAAAGGGGATTATGCACAAGAAAAAAAGACATCTTCTCTTCTGGGTGACAGAAAAGAAAATGCCCATGGATTTATATCTTATAAATATAATACTTCCGTACTGCAAAGTTCCAAAGGAACACAATAAAGGTTGCTGTGATCTTTGCCATGATCTTAACCATACCATAATATTCCACGAGACCATACATGAGTATCACGTTTAAAATCAGTCCGATGGCGCCTGCCATAAAAATCTGGCATATCTCCTGCCAGATGGAACGGTCTGTGACTACATCCTTGAAGGTAATGGCACGACCTAACATCCAGTTAAAGTAAAGGCCGATCACGAAGGCTATGATGGTGCTCCAAAGGTATGACAGCCTTGTAAAATAGACAAGTCCTGCAAAACAGCACCACTCCGTAATGGCACCACTGCCGCCGACAATAACGTAGGAGCCAAACTGGTGGAAAAGCTCCTGCCAGTGCTCTTTATCTGATGGAAACATTCTGAATCCTCCTCTTTCGTCTCTTGTTTTTGACATAAATTTGACAAAATCTTCAAAAATTTAACACAGTCAAGGATTCTATCATATTTTTTGATGTTTGGCAACTTTTTTTGACCGGTTAGCTGCGATTTTTGACCTCTTAGGAGATTTGTGTTTACAAGGGAAAGGTTTCTCTCTATAATAAGCACATATCTTGGCTGAGTAAGAAAATAAAGAGAGGCGGTGTGTATGAAGATAAAAATAGAACTGGACAGTGATCTGACAGAAAATGAGATCATTATCCGGTGTCCGGCTTTGACCGAGGAGATTCAGACACTCCAACAGGTTATTTCAGACGCCGTACCGGAGCATCCAAGAATGACCTTTTATAAAGGGGACGCACAGTATTTTCTGAAGCTGGAGGATATTCTGTTTTTTGAAACGGAGGAGAAATGGATCAATGTCCATACGGCAGAGGACATCTTCCAGACGAAACAGAAGCTGTATGAGCTGGAGGAACTACTGCCCCGCTATTTTCTGCGGATCTCAAAGTCCGCCATATTAAATACCCGTAAGGTGTATTCAATTCATAAGAATATTGCGGCATCCAGCGTGGTGGAATTTGTTGACAGCCACAAGCAGGTTTTTGTATCACGAAACTATTATAAAGCATTGCTTCATCAGATGGAGCTGAATCATTATCAAAAGGAAAGGTAAGGGATATATTATGAAAAATCATTCAACACACGGCATTGATAAGCTGTTCTGGGGCGTATTTTTTGTGGCGGGAGCTGCCATGCTGATCTTGAGTAAGCTGGGAACGCTGCCGGATCTGTCCTTTGTAAGCATTATATTTACGATCATATTTGCATGGACCTTTATTAAAGGTATTTTCACGGTCAATTTTTTTGAAATTTTATTTTCTGCGGCATTTCTTGCCTGCATCTATGATGATATGCTGGGAATTACAGCCCTGACACCTTGGACGGTTCTGGGAGCGGCACTCCTTGGATCCATCGGTCTGAGCATTTTGTTCCCACGGAAGCACACATGGCATATCTTCCACCACGCAAAATCCGATGACAGTATCCGGTATGCGGAGGATGTCATAGATATACCGGACGAGGATGTGATCCATATGGAAAATTCCTTTGGAGCTTCGATCAAGTATATCAATTCCCAGAACTTCCGCAGTGCCCAGCTGGAAAACAGTTTTGGAGAGATGAAGGTATATTATGATAATGCGATTACCACCGAGAAGCAGGTATATACGAAGATTGATGTAGCATTTGGTAATATGGTGCTGTATGTGCCAAAGACATGGCAGGTGATCAATAATATTGACTGTTCGTTTGGTGCGGTGAACATCAAGAACCAGAAGAGCTATACCCCACTGCCGGAGGCACCGGTGCTTGTGATCACGGGAAGCGTGGCATTTGGCGGCGCAGAGATCATATATGTGTAGGCGGTGATAATAGTATTAATAGTATTTAGATTAAAAAGGAGTGCCCTTCAAATGAAGTGCACTCCTTTGTTATGATCAAAGCTATAATTCTAATTAGATCCGATATCTGCGGATTCTTAGAACTTGCCTGCGTCAGCAGCTTCCTGTACAGCTACTGCTACAGCAACTGTCATACCAACCATTGGGTTGTTACCTGCACCGATCAGACCCATCATCTCAACGTGAGCCGGTACAGAAGAAGAACCTGCGAACTGTGCATCACTATGCATACGTCCTAAAGTATCTGTCATACCATAGGAAGCAGGACCTGCTGCCATGTTATCCGGGTGAAGTGTACGTCCTGTACCACCACCGGAAGCAACGGAGAAGTATTTCTTACCCTGCTCCAGGCACTCTTTCTTGTAAGTACCTGCAACCGGATGCTGGAAACGTGTAGGGTTTGTAGAGTTACCTGTGATAGATACGTCTACGCCCTCTTTGTGCATGATAGCAACACCCTCTGGTACAGAGTTTGCACCATAGCAGTTAACCTTTGCACGAAGTCCCTCAGAATAAGACTTACGGAATACTTCCTTAACCTCGTTTTTGTATGGATCAAACTCAGTCTCAACGAATGTGAATCCATTGATACGGGAGATGATCTGGGCAGCATCCTTACCAAGACCGTTAAGGATAACACGAAGTGGCTCTTTACGAACCTTGTTTGCCTTCTCAGCGATACCGATCGCACCCTCTGCTGCTGCGAATGACTCGTGACCAGCCAGGAATGCGAAGCACTTGGTATCCTCCTCAAGGAGCATCTTACCAAGGTTACCATGTCCTAAACCTACCTTACGTGTATCTGCAACAGAACCCGGGATACAGAAAGACTGAAGTCCCTCTCCGATTGCTGCTGCTGCTTCTGATGCCTTACGGCAGTTTTTCTTGATTGCGATTGCTGCACCTACTATGTATGCCCAGCAAGCGTTCTCGAAACAAATTGGCTGGATTCCCTTTACCTGATTGTAAACATCAAGTCCAGCATCCTTTGTAATTTTCTCTGCTTCTTCAATGGAAGAAATACCATAGCTGTTCAACACTTTGTTGATCTGGTCAATTCTTCTCTCATATGATTCAAATAATGCCATGATTCGTTTGCCTCCTTTTCTTTATTTTGCGATCTCTTCATCAGTTCTCGGATCAATGAGCTTCACTGCGTCAGCAACACGTCCGTACTGTCCGGATGCCTTGTCCCATGCAGTATTAGGATCATCACCCTTCTTGATGAAATCTGTCATCTTACCAAGGTTTACAAACTTATAACCAATGATCATATCCTCATCATCCAATGCGATTGCAGTAACATAACCCTCTGCCATCTCTAAGTAACGAGGTCCCTTCTTCAGAGTACCGTACATAGTACCAACCTGGGAACGAAGACCCTTTCCAAGATCCTCAAGACCGGCACCGATAGCAAGTCCATCCTCAGAGAATGCACTCTGGGAACGACCGTAAACGATCTGAAGGAATAACTCTCTCATTGCTGTATTGATCGCATCACAAACCAAGTCCGTATTGAGTGCCTCCATAACAGTCAGACCCGGGAGAATCTCAGCAGCCATAGCTGCAGAATGTGTCATACCAGAACATCCAACAGTCTCAACGAGAGCCTCCTGAATGATACCTTCCTTTACATTAAGGCTCAGCTTGCAGCAGCCCTGCTGAGGTGCACACCAGCCAATACCATGTGTAAAACCGGAAATATCCTTAACTTCCTTTGCCTGAACCCATTTTGCTTCCTCAGGGATTGGTGCAGCTCCATGATGCACACCCTGGGCAACAGGGCACATGTTTTCTACTTCCTGTGAATAAACCATGATTTTGCTCCTTTCAATATGCTTTTTATCTGCGGCATTACCGCAGTCCTAATTACATTTTCGCACAAAATTTGTATTTAGTCTACACCTTTTGACAAAAAAACTCACCAAAAATTTTAATTGATGGATTTTTCGACAATTTCCCCCTGGCGTTTGTAGATACTTCCTTTTGGAATATATCCTCTGACCATGGATAAAGGGTAGACATTGGTATTGCTGCCGATGATGGTTCCCGGATTGAGGACACTGTTACAGCCAACCTCCACATAATTGCCGAGGATGGCTCCCATTTTCTTTAAGCCCGTGGCGATCACATCATCATTATAGCGGATCGTCACCTTTGTTTTGTCGGATTTGACATTGGAGGTAATGGAGCCGGCTCCCATATGGGACTTATATCCGAGAATGGAATCTCCGACATAATTGTAATGAGGTACCTGTACATTGTTAAAGAGAATGACATTTTTTAGCTCGGTGGAGTTTCCCACAACGCAGTTCTCTCCTACAATGGCGTTGCCGCGGATGAAGGCACACTGGCGGACCTCCGCATTTTTCCCGATGATACATGGACCATTGATGGATGCGGTCGGCGCAATGGTGGCTGATCTGGCGATCCAGACATTTTCGCCCTTCTGCTCATATTCATCGGCCGGTAAACCGGCACCCAGTGTCATGATGAAATCTCCGATGTGAGGCAGCACCTCCCATGGAAACTCCCGGTCGGTAAAGATATCTCTGGCGATGGTCTCGTCAAAATTAAATAAGTTTTTGTTTTTTAATGCATCGTACATAGTTTTCCCTTTCCTATTACGTTCTGACCTTAAAATACAAGGATTCAGATTGCGTGATATGTGTTATTTCTTGTAATAAACAGCGGCTTCATCAAACTTTTTCCGAAGGTATCCCTGATTGTTCAGCCCCTTGACACCATTGACCCATTTGGCAATATAGTTTTCCAGCTTTGCCATATATTCGTCCTCGGTGATGGTTCCCTCTGCCATATAGGTCAGCCCCTTTTCCCAGCTTGCGGTAAGCTCCGGGTTTAAGAGGGAACGGATGGAGGAATCCACTACATCATAGACCATTTCCCCCAGAAACTCAGGTGTGATGATCTGTGTTTTTTTGTTCAGTTTGAGGTATTTTTTCGCTACAAGCTTACTGAGAATTTCGGCTCTTGTGGCACTGGTGCCAATGCCGCTTCCTTTGATCTGGGAACGAAGCTCTTCATCCTCGATCAGCTGTCCTGCATTTTCCATGGCAAGGATCAGGGAACCGGAATTGTACCGTTTTGGTGGTGATGTCTCGCCTTCCTTGATCTCCAGACGGTTCAGATCGATCTCGGTTCCTTTTTTGATCTGCTTCATCAAGGCGATCAATTCCTCGTCGAAGGTATCCTTTTCTTCTTCGGAGACATTTTCCGCATTCTGGTCACCGGACTCCTTTGCGGCCGTTTTCTTTTTGTTGGAAAAGGACGCATCGGCAATTTCCAAATACCCCTGCTGCAGCATAATACGGATTCCGGAGAAGAAACGTTCCTGCTCCCGCACGGCGGTGAGACTGATCTTCTGGTACTCAGCCGGAGGATAAAAGATACACAGGAAACGGCGTACGATCACCTCGTAGACCCGCTGTGCCGTCAGACTGGTGCTTCGCAGTGCACCAAAGCCCTGTCCGGTTGGGATAATGGCATAGTGATCCGTGATCTTTTTGTCATCGCAGTATCTGGTGGAGGCAATCTTCTGATAGCTTGTGCCCGCCAGGATCTTTTCTGCAATCTCCTTTACGATGGGATAATTGCGAAGACCACCGATATTTTTGTGGATCTCCTTGGAAACGGCGGTAGAAAGTACACGGGCATCTGTTCTTGGGTATGTAACCAGCTTTTTTTCGTAAAGCTCCTGAACGATCTTTAAGGTTTCGTCCGGGCTGATCTTGAACAGCTTGGAACAGACATTTTGCAGCTCTGCCAGATTAAATAATAAAGGCGGATTCTTTTTTTCTTTTTTACGTTCGACCTTTTCTACAATGACCTTGCGACTTTCAATGCCTGCCTCCGGCTGGAAGCAGTTTTCTGGATTTTCTGCTGGAAATCCCAGAGTCTGACATAGAACCTGTGCATCCGGTTTTTCCTTGAAGCCATTTTCCTTATAAAGCTTTGGGGACTGAAAATAAGCGGAGCCCTCAACGCTGCGCCATTCTCCGTCAAACTCTTTGCCTTCATAGGAAAAATGACCCATAACCCGGTAAAATGGTGTTTTGACAAAGCCTCGGATCTCCCGCTCACGGCGGACAACCATCCCCAGCACGCAGGTCATAACACGTCCTACGGCAATGGCTGCGTATTTGGCACCTTTCCGGTAGTTCATAATGGTCTGGCTGTACTTTAAAGAAAGAACACGGGAGAAATTGATGCCCATCAGATAATCTTCTTTGGCGCGGAGATATGCGGAAGCTGCCAGATTGTCATACTCCGACAGGGGCTTTGCCTCCTTGATACCGCGGCGGATCTCCTCCTCGGTCTGAGAATCGATCCAGACACGCCGTTTCTCTTTGGTGTCCGGCACCTCTGCCATCTGATCCACCAGACGGTAAATATATTCGCCTTCCCGTCCAGAGTCAGTACAGACATAGATCCGCTCCACATCGGGACGGTTTAACAGCCCTTTTACGATATTAAACTGCTTCTTTACATCCGGGATCAGCTCGTAAAGGAACTTTTCCGGCATAAAGGGAATGGTATTTAAGGACCATTTTTTGAGTGCCGGATCATAGACCTCCGGATAGCTCATGGTGACCAGATGTCCGACGCACCAGGTTACCACATAATCGGAGGATTCCAGATAGCCATTGCCGGCATTCCCGTTTACTCCTAAGGTTTTTGCAAATTCCTTTGCCACGCTTGGTTTCTCCGCAATAAATAACTCTTTTCCCATAAATATTTATTCAGCAGAACTGCCGATATTTCCCTTCTGTACTTTGGCCCAGGCACTGCATCCAAAGATAATTCCTACAATGGCGATACCTGTAATGCATACATATTTTACGATCTTTGTGACATTGACTTCGACATGGACAGAAGTTCCATGTGTCTGATCCGGTTTATTTTTACAAATCATATTCTTTCCTTTCCTGAGAATACATCAGATTCTCTGATAGATATTATAATGCTGGTGTCAAAAAAATTCTGGCATTAAAGAACGGTTATTTTAGTAACCTAATTCCTCTCCCACAAGGATCACCTTGATCCTGCCGGGGATTCTTGAAAATCTGGTTATCACTGTCTGGGCGCAGATGCAGTCACTGGTCAGACAGTCAGCACATCTGCCGTACTGGGCGCACGGAGTTTTCAGGCCGAGACGCAGTGCATTTGGCGGTGAAGCCATATTATGGACTCTTGCAATACCGCTTTGGACGTCCGGCACGATCTTATTCATGCCGGCGATCACAATGACCTGCTGTGGGCCGTGGCAGAGACAGGCAACACGGTTGCCGGCTCCGTCAATGTTGACCAGTTCTCCGTCGATCGTAATGGCATTGGAGCTCATAAAATAGACATCGGAGGTAACGATTTTGCCGTACATTTCCCGCTTTTCCTCCGGAGTGATTGCTGCGGCACGGTCAAATAAGGTATAATCGGACTCTTTGAGATCATCTAACAGTCCGATCTCCTGCAGTGTTTCAGAACCGCCCCAGGAAATGGTACATCCGGGTGTCAGAAAACGCTTTGCTTTTGCATTGGCCTCCTCACGGTCTGTACAATAGTATCCCTCAATTCCTCTGGCATTAAACTTGCCGATCATATTTTCCGCAATATTTTCATAGTATTCCTGTTTATAGGACATGGTAACATCCTCCTTTGTAATAATATGATGTTGATAAAAGCACAGGCACCTTTGAAAGAAAAAGGTGCCCCGTCTGCTTTCCTGTGAGTTGTTACGCAGGATTTTATGAAAGTGGCTGTGACCACTTGTTATTGCTCATTCTGTCATATGGGTCAGAATAAGTGATTATTCATATAATGGGTATTTGTCGGTCAGGCTCTTGACGATCGCTGTTGCTTTCTCCTTGTTTGCCTCCGGATCATTTACCATCAGTGCGATTGCCTCTGCAACCTGATCCATATCGTCGGTATTAAAGCCTCTGGTTGTAACAGCGGCTGTACCAAGACGGATACCACTTGTGACAAATGGAGACTGTGGATCGTTTGGAATGGTGTTTTTGTTGCAGGTGATATGTGCCTCATCAAGCCACTTCTCTACTTCCTTACCGGTCAGACCCTTATCTGCAAGATCTACTAACATCAGATGGTTATCGGTACCGCCGGATACAATCTTAAGACCACGGCTCTGAAGACCCTTTGCAAGTGCCTGCGCATTATCAATGATATTTTTGCCGTATTCCTTAAAGCTTGGATCCAGTGCTTCTTTGAAGCAGACTGCCTTTGCAGCAATCACATGCATCAGAGGACCGCCCTGGATTCCAGGGAACAGAGCCTTATTCAGCTTATGCTCCTCTGCAAACTCCTTGCTGGAAAGGATCATACCTCCACGAGGACCACGAAGAGTCTTGTGGGTTGTGGTCGTGGTAACATGTGCATATGGGATTGGGCTTTCATGATACCCTGCAGCCACAAGACCGGCAATATGAGCCATATCTACCATCAGGTAAGCTCCTACCTCGTCTGCAATCTCACGGAAACGCTTGAAATCAATTTTTCTGGCATATGCACTGGCACCGGCAACGATCAGCTTTGGCTGGCATTCTTTTGCGATGCGCTCTACCTCGTCATAATCAATGAAACCGTCATCATTGACACCGTAAGGAACGCAGTGGAAATATTTGCCGGAAAGGTTGACAGGACTTCCATGGGTCAGATGTCCGCCATGATCCAGATTCATTCCCATGAAGGTGTCTCCCGGATTCATCAAGGCAAAAAATACAGTCATATTGGCCTGGGCACCGGAATGAGGCTGTACATTGGCATAGGTGCATCCGAATAATTCCATGGCTCTGTCTCTGGCAAGATCCTCGACAACATCTACATGCTGGCAGCCGCCATAATAACGCTTTCCAGGATAACCCTCGGCGTATTTATTGGTCAGTGTGCTTCCCATTGCGGACATCACTGCCTTGCTGACAAGATTCTCGGATGCGATCAGCTCGATATTCTCGCGCTGTCTGTTGGTTTCTGCTGTGATCGCTGCTGCAATTTCAGGATCGAAGCTTTCAACGTCTGAAAATGGATACATGTTTTCTCCTCCTTGTTTATGTCAAAATTTTAGTTGCTAATATCAGGTGTCGGGTTATGAAAATAACTCAGACATATTATTGGGCATCATCGATGGCTTTGCCAATGTCGTGACGCATATATTTGTTTTCAAAGGAAATCCACTCGGTTGCCTCATAGGCATTTTTGCGGGCTTCCTTTAAGTCCCTGCCTTTGGCTGTGACACCGAGAACACGTCCGCCGTTTGTCACAATCCCCTCATCGGTCAGCTTGGTGCCGGCATGGAATACATAATAACCATCCTTGCCATCGAAATTCTCCAGTCCGGAAATAAGCTTGCCCTTCTCATAATGCTCCGGATATCCATCGGAAGCAAGAACGACACAGACAGCGGCATTATCCTCAAACTGCAGGTCGATCTGATCCAGCTTGCCGTCAATACATGCATCGATCACGTCAATGATGTCGTTTTTCATACGAGGTAGAACAACCTGGGCTTCCGGATCGCCAAAACGTGCATTGTACTCTAAGACCTTTGGACCGTCGGCGGTCATCATCAGACCCACGAAAAGAATACCGACAAAATCTCTGCCCTCTGCCTTCATGGCATCCATGGTTGGCTGGTAGATCTTCTCCTCGCAGAACTTCTGAATCTCCTCGGTATAGAAAGGACTTGGAGAAAATGTTCCCATACCACCGGTATTTAACCCCTGATCGCCATCCTTGGCACGCTTGTGATCCTGTGCACTTGTCATAGGCTTGATATGGGTACCGTCACAGAAACAGAGAACGGAAGCCTCACGGCCGACCATAAAGTCCTCGATCACGACAGTATCACCGGCATCACCAAACTGCTTGTCAAGCATCAAAGTAGCAATGCCTGCCTCTGCTTCCTCGAGATTCTGACAGATCAGCACACCCTTTCCGAGGGCAAGTCCATCTGCCTTTAATACGATTGGAAAATTGCATCCTCCCAGATAGAGCAGTGCTTCTTCCGGAGAATGAAATGTCTCATAGTGACAGGTCGGAATATCATATTTCTTCATGAGATCCTTTGAAAAGCTTTTGGAGCCCTCGATGATCGCTGCGTTTTTGCGGGGACCAAAGACACGTAAGCCTCGCTCCTCGAAAACGTCAACGATACCGCCAACTAATGGATCATCCATACCGATGATAGTCAGATCGATCTGATTGTCCTCGGCAAAGTCCGCCAGCTTATCAAATTCCATTGCAGTGATATCAACGCATTCTGCAATCTGGGCGATTCCTCCGTTGCCCGGAGCACAGTAAATCTTATCAACTCTTTTACTCTGAGATACGCTCCATGCGATCGCATGCTCACGTCCACCGCTTCCTACGATTAATACTTTCATGTTTAAGCCTCCATTCCGCCACTTTTTGCGGCGTCATAAATTTACGCTGTGATGTATAAAAAATCGTTACTCACTAATGTGTGCAATTCCGTCTTTTACCGTTACCTTACCGGCACCGATCAGATCGATCGCCTTTGGAAGGATCTTCCATTCTGCCTGCTCCATGACTCTTCTCTGCAGGATCTCAGGGGTATCTCCCTCCTGTACTTCTACTGCCTTCTGAAGAAGGATCGGACCGTGATCTGCCTTTTCATCGACGAAATGAACCGTAGCTCCGGTCACTTTATTGCCCATTGCCAGAACACTTTCATGAACCTTTAATCCATAATATCCCATTCCGCAATGTGCGGGGATCAGGGAAGGATGGATATTAATGATACGATTATGATATTTCTCGATCATCCTTGCGGGTACGATCACCAGGTAACCGGCAAGTACCACCAGATCAATATGATATTCGTCTAATGTATCTAACATGGCATCGGCAAAGGAATCTCTTGAGTCATATGACTTCGGACTGATGCATCTGGCTGGAATACCTGCCTTAGATGCACGCTCCAGCGCATATGCATTTTCCTTATTGCTGATCACTACAGCAATCTCTGTATTGCGGATCGTGCCGTCTGCTACAGCATCGATGATCGCCTGGAGATTTGTTCCTCCGCCGGATACGCATACTGCAATCTTTTGCATAGTTTCCTCCATGATTGACTGCCCGCTGCATATTGGCACAGCAGACAGATGATTGTAAAATGATTATACTAAATCAATGCCCTTCTCGCCTTCAGCAATCTCGCCGATAATATAAGCATTCTGTCCGGACTTCTTTACAAGCTCTACGGTCTTGTCTGCGTCAGCGGCATCCACTGCAAGAAGCATACCGATACCCATATTGTATGTATTGTACATCATTTCCTTTGCGATATCTCCGTCCTTTGCGAGCATAGAGAAGATCGGAGGGATCGGATAGCTGTCCGCCTTTACTCTGGCACGTACGCCATCGTGAAGCATTCTTGGGATATTCTCATAGAAGCCGCCACCGGTAATATGGCTGCAGCCCTTAATAGTTACGCCGCCGTCCTTAACGCTCTTTAATGCTTTTACGTAGATAATGGTTGGTGTCAGAATAGTCTCACCCAGCGTCTTGCCGCCGAGACATTCATAAGAACGGTTCAGATTGTCCTTGTTGATATCAAATACTTTACGTACCAGAGAATAACCGTTGCTGTGGATACCGGAGGATGCGATACCTACCAGTACATCGCCCTTCGCAATGCTCTTTCCGGTGATCATTTTGTCTCTGTCTACGATACCAACGGCAAAACCGGCCAGATCATACTCATCTACCGGATAAAATCCCGGCATCTCTGCTGTCTCACCACCGATCAGTGCTGCATCCGACTGACGACAGCCCTCAGCAACACCGCTGACGATCTGTGCGATCTTCTCCGGTTCATTTTTGCCACAGGCAATATAATCTAAGAAAAATAATGGCTCTCCACCGGCACATGCAATGTCATTTACGCACATTGCCACGCAGTCGATGCCGATCGTGTCGTGCTTGTCCATCTCAAAGGCAATTTTTAACTTGGTTCCTACTCCGTCCGTACCGGAAACCAGGGTTGGATGCTCCATCCCCTTAAAACTGTCCAGGGAAAATGCCCCTGAAAATCCACCAATGTCTGTCAGCACCTCGTTTCTCATCGTGCTGGCAACATGCTTTTTCATAAGCTCTACTGCCTTGTAGCCCGCCTCAATGTCAACGCCTGCATTCTTGTAGTCCATGATAAGCCTCCTCTATTTGTATTTATATCTTCACTTGATCAAAGATATTCTCATTGTAGCACAAAGCAAATTGTTTGTCATTTACTTTTTGAAAGGTTATCCAGATTGTCCAGATATCCGGACAGCCGGGGCGTTCCCTTTCGGAAAGTTACAGATAAAGCTCCGCTTTCATCGGTTCGCCGGATGTCCGCTCCGGAGGAGGCCAGCCGTTCCAGAAGTTCCTTGTGTGGATGACCGTAGCGGTTTTTCCTGCCGCAGGAGATCAGGGCACATTCCGGTTTTAACCGGTCAAGCAGTTGTTCACCGGTGGAATTTTTGGAACCGTGATGTGCCACTTTTAGAACCGTGTAATGTTCCGGAATATGATAGGACTGTCTGGTGCTGGCAGAACTTATAATATTTTGAAGGGCTTCCTCTCCTGCCCCCTCCAGATCTCCGGTAAACAGACAGGAAAAATACTGATACTGCATACTAAGAGTGATGGATTCTGCGTTGGCAGAGTCAAAGGCATTGCCCGCTGCCGGATTCAGGCAGACAAAGGAGACCCCACCAGACTGAAAATAACTGCCGGTGGATAAATAACGGACCGGAATATGTTTTTGCTCTGCTGCTTTCCGGAGCAGAACATAGCCGCTTTGGTCTTTGTCTGCAACATCCGGCAGAAGAAGCTGACGGATATGATACCCGTCGCCGCTCATGTTTATCAGCTCCTCCAGGCCATTGATATGGTCTTCATCTGCATGTGTGGCGATCATATAGTCGATCTGCCGGATCCCTCTGGATTTGAGAAATGGCAGAATACGGTATTTTCCCACCTGCTTTTCACTGGTACTTCCTCCATCGATCAGAATATTCTGCTGTTTTGGTGTGTGTATATAAATGCCATCCCCCTGCCCTACATCAAGCAGGGTTATTTCAAATGAGGCAGAAGGAATGGGCAGGATCAGCAGAATGCACATTGCCGGAAGGAGCTTTCCCAGATGTTTTGTTTTTTTTCGAAGTATTTCCGGCTGCAGCGGTACCTTTTGATATTCCATTTCATCAATTTTGTGAAAGGAATATAAAAGCCATGCCAGAATGCCGGAAAGTATAAGATAATATAACAGGAGCTGCCACCAGCAGGGGCGTCCTATGATCAGCATATGACCCGGAAGCTTTTGAAAGACCCGGCAGATTGCTTCGTAAATCTTTAACAGCCAATAAGCATTGGATAAAATAAATTTGCCAAGAGGCATATAAATACATCCTGCTACCCCTCCGGAAAAAGATAAGATGACGAGAACAGATGCCAGAGGAATAACAAATAAATTGATCACAATGCCATATAATGGGATTTCAAAAAAGAAATACAGCATAACCGGCAGTGTCGTCAGTTGAACAGCACTGCTCATCAGAAACATTTGTTCCAGTTTTTGTAACTGTCTTTGAAAGAATATCTGTAATCTGCCGGTGTGTTTATTGGCGAGAAGTTCTTTCTCACGTTGATGTATTTTCCTGCGTTTCCGCCGCTGCTCCCATGGATCTCCAATCCACACCTGTTCCAAAACGGGCAGAACCAGATATATTCCTGCCATGGCACCAAAAGAAAGGAGAAAGCTGCAGGAAAAAAGTGCGAACGGCTTTTGCAGCAGAATGATCACCGCCGCCAGAGCCAATGCATTTTTGCCGTCGTAGGTGCGTTCGAACAGATCAGCCGCGATCAAAAGGATCATCATAATGACTGCCCGGCTGGTCGAGATGCTGAAATCTGTCATCTGACCATAGGCGGCGGTCAGAACAATACAGACAGGGATCGCGATGTGTTCCGGAAGATACAGCTTTTTGAAAAGCTTTCGGAGCGACATGCCAAGAATTGACACATGAAGTCCGCTGATGGCCAGCAGATGACCGATTCCACTTTCCTGATACAGCTTTTGTATATTCATATCGAGAAGAGATTTGTCTCCGAGGATCATGGCAGATACGATCCCGCTTTCTTTGACCGGCAGACAGGTCCGGTAGACAAGGCTTAGTCTGTCCCTGATCTGGTACAGCAGATTTTGGACGGGATATACACGGGGCTGCAGAATACGGAAAGAGTCTGCCTGCAAATTATAGTAAATTCCCTTTTCTTTATAATACTCCCGGCGATCGAACATACCGGGATTGGTGGCGACGGGAAATTCACAGAGTGTTCCTTTCAGAAAAAGTATGTTTCCGGGCTGCAGGGACGGCTTTCCGGAAAGGGAAACATACAGCTTATTTTGCGAATAGACTGAATCGTTTCCGTGCAGTTGAATGCGGCAGTTTTTCAGATATAACACGGTCCGGTCCTGCCTGCCCTGTTCCAGACAGATCCGTTCGATGGTTCCGGTGGTTTCAGCAAAGGTCTGATTTTCCCAGACTCCGTTAAAACAATAATACCGGGCATCATCCTTTTGAGAATTGATGGCCCGGTATAAAAGAAATAAAATCGTCATTCCGATAAAAATCCATACAAATGGTCGTTTGATATGCGTTCCTCCTATTCCTGATCGACAATATCCAGGTTACGTTCAAAGGCTGAACCAAAATCAATGGTATCGTTATATAAAAGTACTTGTTCTCCATTAATACTGAACTGGACTTTATTGATATTGGATAATTCCGCAAGTGTATCCACCACTGAATAAATTGTGGCCTCTGCAGAAATATTTGTCCTTTTTTTGAGAAATTCTTCGGAAAAATCCACATAACATGTGTTTTCCTTAACGGAAATCTTATTAAGCTGTGTTTTTTCCGGTATGGTTGCCTTGATCTTATCAGGATCTGTGCCGTCAATGGAATACGGTCCACGGATCAACTGCTCTACCGCAAGCTGTTCCAGAGGAATCGTAGCATCATAGGTGATATCCACCGGCACCTTGACAAGGTTGTTGCCTGTCTTGTCACTAAAATACATGTTTAATGTTGCTTTTTGTTTATAGGTGGTCTCACCACCTGTGTTATCAATAAAAGTATCGGCAGTCATATATCCCACTGCATCGAAATTGGAATCGGTCAGGGGCTGACCGGAGACATAGAACTGTACACTGCTTACCCCACGGATCTGGCAGAGGGTTTTTACAATGGCGGCTCTTCGGAGTATCTCAGACACACCTTTTAATTTTCCGTAGCCGGAGCTTAAGTAAAGGGTCAGCTGACCCGAATCCTCGAACATAAATTCATCCACCGTGACATCATCGGGAATGGCTTTACGCAGACCGATATCTTTCGGCTCTGACTGAAGTCTTTTCAAAAATTCGTTAACCAGATCGTCCCGTTTACGGAAGGAAGGAGTGTATTTTTCATATCCTACTTTTGTCTCCTTGGCATCCGGGCAGAATACATAATAGCCGGTATATTCCTTTTCTTTGTGAAGGGAACAGCCTCCGCAGACGAGAAGTACCAGAAAAAGGACACATAAAGACAAGCTCTGTCGTAACAGATGCGTATTTTTGTTTGTAATGTCTGTCAGATATGACATGTTTGTTCCTCCTTTCCGGTAATGGTGACGGGTAGTCTCCGTCTGAAATACAGGGATCACAGCAGGGTGTCTGTCCCTCACCCATTTATGGGACATATGTCAATGGAATACGTACGGTGAAGGTGGTTCCCTCTTTTTCTTTGCTATACAGCTTAATAGAACCACGGTGTAAAAGAACGGCACTCCTGGTTAGTGAAAGTCCAAGACCGGTGCCGCCGGTATCTCTGGAACGGGCTTTGTCCACACGGTAAAAACGCTCAAAGACATTGTCCTGTACATCCTCCGGAATACCTACGCCGGAATCCTGTACCGTCACATAGAAAAACTTGTGATCGGCATTGAGGGTCACACGAACCCATCCATCGTCGTAATTATATTTAATAGCATTTTCAATCAGATTGTTTAATGCTATGGACATTTTGGTTTCATCAATATCAGCCATAACAGGACGGTAACTTTCGTAAATTAATTCAATGTTGCGTTCGGCTGCGATTGGTCTGAGACGCTTTAAAAGCTGTTCCAGAAGATCGTTGATACTGGTATTGACAACCTCAACCTGAGAGGTATTCTTGTCCATTTTAACCATGGAAAGAAGATCATTGATGATCTTGGTCATGCGTTCGATCTCATTGGTGATATCACCAAGAAATTCCCGGTAGATTTCCTCCGGCATGCCTTCCTGGGAAAGCAGGGAATCAGCAAGAACCTTCATAGATGCGATCGGAGTTTTCAACTCATGGGATACGTTGGAAACAAACTCCTGACGTGCCGTATCCTGATTGCGGATGACATCGATCATCTGATTAAAGGAATCTGAAATGCTGCTGATCTCTGAGAAACCATGCATATTGAGTTTGACACTCATATCACCCTGGGAGATTTCGTTGATGGATGTGGTGATCTGCTTCAATGGGCGTGCAAGAAGGGTAGAATAAAGTAACGCTCCCAGAAGCACCAGAATCGTTAATATCAGCAGGACGATATACACCTGACGTTTCACGGCATCTGCCATCTGATGGAGATTTTTGGTAGAAAAGCTCATGATCACAACACCGTCGGTACTCTGCTTGTTGGAATTGACGATCGGCATAGTAAGCTGGACATACTCTCCCAGTTCATTTATGTATTTGCCGTCAGAGCCTCCAAAGCATTTTACCACCTCTGTGGAAATAACAGTTTTGCCATCCTCGAGACCATAGGTGTCATGAATGATCCTGAGGTTCTGATCCACCAGAATGATACGTCCCTGATAGATTTCTGCAATCTGGGCGGCCTCTTCCACAACCTCATCGCTGTCGTGATCTACCAGATAACCGGAAGAAACTACAAGATTGGAGATCATGGTGCCGTAGGACTGCAGCTCATCCACACGCTGGGATACCAGTCTGGACTCATATGCATTTGTGATAATTATAGAAAAAATATACAGGGGAACAAGTCCCATCATTAAAAATACGATCAGTACCTGTATCCGCATACTGCGGAGAACATACAGAACTCTGCCAAAAAATTGTTTCAAAGTGCACCCTTCCCTGCCGTTTGAAGCATTTATTTTAGTAATCCGGAAGCCGCAGCCGGTTTATTTCTGAAAATAATACCCAACGCCCCATTTGGTATGTATATACTTTGGATCGCTCGGTTTGCTTTCGATTTTTTCCCGGAGACGGCGGATATGAACATCCACGGTCCGGACATCTCCCGGGTAATCATAACCCCAGACAGTATTTAATAACTCTTCCCGGCTGTACACTTTGTTGGGATGAACCATTAAAAGCTCCAGAAGATCAAATTCTTTTGCGGTCAGGTTTACTTCCTTTTCCTCAATATAGGCTCTGCGGCTGTCACAGTCCACTTTTAATACATCGTATGTAAGAAGCTTTGGATTCTCGTCATGGGTATGACCAGCATTACTTCGTCTTATGATGGCTTTGATCCTTGCCTTAACCTCGAGAATATTGAATGGTTTAGTGATATAATCATCGGCACCGTATTCCAGACCGAGGATCTTATCCATATCATCCCCTTTTGCAGTCAGCATAATGATCGGCACATCAGAAAACTCCCGTACCTGCTGGCAGACCTCGAAGCCGGTGAGAACCGGAAGCATGACATCCAGCAATACAACATCATATTCATTTTTGCGGATCAGATCCAGAGCTTCCTGTCCATCATAAGCACAATCCACATCCATTCCGTCCTGTTCCAGACTGAAACGGATTCCTTTTACGATAAGTTTTTCATCATCAACAACCAGAACTTTTCTAGCCATAACGCTCCCCCTAAACTTTTCATTGATTCTTTTACACGGTGATCTGATCTTTGATCCGGTTAAATATCCCCTCTTTAATACCGGAGATCTTCATAATATCTTCAATGGAAGCAAAGCATCCATTTTCTGCACGGTAATCAATGATCAACTGTGCTTTTGCCTCGCCAATTCCGGCAAGCGTCATTAATTCCGCAGAATCCGCCTTATTAATATTGACCAGACCGTTCCCTTTATCGTCCTTTCCGGGTTGTTTTTTCCCGGAACCGGAACGCTTCCCCTGTCGCGGGATCGTGATCTGTTCCCCGTCATTTAATGGTCTCGCCTGATTGATCGCTGCACGATCGGCTTTTTTGCGAAAACCTCCTGCCGCATCCACAGCATCGCAGACCCTGGCATCTCCGGTAAAGCGGTAAACACCGGGATTTCTCACAGCTCCACAGATATATACCGCACATTCCCCTTGACCGGCAGTATTGTTGTCAGTGGCCAGACCATCTGCCTGAATAGATGGTACCGGTGATTCAAAACCGGATGTCCATTCCTGTATCTCTCCGGATGCCCCTGTGGCAGATCTAAGATAGAGCCAGCAAGACATTGCCAGAAAACAGATACATATTCCTATTGTAACCAATGTGTGACGTTTCATAATACCTCCTACAAATTAAATCCGTAGCAGATATATGTCATAATAAATGCGAACCTACTTCTATTCTAACGATTCCAGCCAAAAAAACAATAGCCACACGGGAAAAATTTATTAATTTTTCTTAAAAATTATGATCCCTGCCAGAAAGAGTACGGTTCCAAGAAGTTTCATCCAGTCAAATCCTGTTTTTTCTACGCCAAATAATCCGAACAGTTCGATCAGGTACGCAGAGATAAGCTGGGCAGCGACAATAAGCATAACAGCTTTTGCAGGACCAAGCTGATTCATTCCGATGATCACCGTATAGGTGATAAACGCACCAATGACGCCCCCTAAAAGCATATAGCGCGGATGAACACGCAGAATACCTGCAATCTGTCCATCTCTTCCGGTCAGAAACCATGCTGCAATACAGACGATCAAAGCTGTCAGCTGGACAAATGCGGCAGAGATCCAGACGCTGGTCTGTTTAGTCACTTCGGTATTAAAGACACCCTGCACACTCATCAGAATACCGGATATGAAAGAAATAATCATTCCCCACATAATAAAAGATCCTCTCTAAATTATAAAATCAGTATTCCCAGAACCGGCAAGTTTTATACGTAACAAAAGGATATTAATAATTTGCGGATATGATAAATAAAGGTCTGCCCATTCCGGCAGACCTTTATTGTACAAAGTTTCGTTAATCAATATTATTTGCGGAGAATTTTCCTCAAAGGTCCCCATACCCGTTCCACTTTGGAGTTAGTATCCATGGCAAGATCGATTCCACGCTGTAAATCGGAACTCATATTATGACAGGCGGTATTGCATTCCTTCTGCTCCTTTTCAAGATCTTTGAGTTTCTTCTCTAATATATTTATTTTTTCAAGAAGCTGTTCCACATCTGGTGAGTCACTTGCCTTTAAAGCTTCTTCCCTTGCAGCATTCTGATGTTTTACTTCTTTCTCCAACGCATTGAGCCGGCCGCACTGCTCCATATAGATTAATCCAAAAAAGCGGATTACATCCTCAAACATATAGCCGTTGTTTTCACGCCAAACCTTTCCCTCTTTTACGCCCTGATGAAAAAGAGGTTCGCTTGAATGAAGATATTCTTTGGCAATGGCAGCATTTCCTTTTTTGTAGTTGTGCATAAATTGCCTGGATTCTTCTGCAGAGAGCATAATATAATTGTTATAAGGACTTTTTAAGCTCTCGCACTCCTCAACAATACGACGGATATCAGAGCGTTCCTGGCTCTCCTTCGGCAGAACGGAGTTCATGACGCGGCGGATCTCCTGGGAATTACCGGTAATGGAAGCATTTGTTTCCCGGTGAACGATCTGAAATTCATCGCTGTAATCAATACCAAGAGTCTCTATAAAATCAGAATAGATATCGTGATTTTTGCCGCCAAATTTATCTCTCTCAAAAATACGGACAATAATATTTTCTTTGCCTACTACAGAGGCAATGTTTTCCAGTGTCTCGTAATAGTCCAGAACAATCTCCCGTGGATGTTTCCAGAAACTTTTCCATTTGGTGGTACGGAATGTTCCCCAGCCTTCTTTGACCTGTTGTGCAAACCAGGAATTGGCAAATTCATCCTGTCTGCGGAGATATACGATCACCTTGATCTGATAACCGGATTGTTCGGCATCTTCCTGGATTCTGTTCCAGAAGGCAAACATTTTCCCTTGTGAGGAAGTCCATAAATTTTCATCGGATAAGATGACATTGTCTGTCTGTTCAAAAGAATCATGAATCATTTTGATGCCTCTTTGAAACATTTGTTCATCTTTTTCTATATTTCTGGTACCATCCGCTTTTTTCGTGCCTCCTACAAGGAAATGACCGTTTCGTCTCTTTTCAACCTTAGGAAACTTAAAATTTAATATAGGGTAACTGTATCCCAGTTTTTTCAATACAGATTCATTATCCACACAAAACATCTGAATAGATGTTGTGGCTGTTTTGGGAGTACCTATGTGTAAATAAAGTGTACGCATATTTTCTTCCTTCCTATCTTACGTTATTATACCCTGTATAAGGCATTCCATAAGCATATTACATGTTATTTCAATATTTGTAAAGAATAATTTTTAAAATTAATTTAAAATAATATAAACCATTTTATGCTTCTTTTTCGGTAAAGATTTCATCCAGGATACGACACATTTCATCAATATGCTCTTTCTCTGCGACCAGAGGAGGAACAATACGGATGATATTCGTGCCGGCAGAGATCAGGATCAGACCCTTTTCCTGAGCCGCACTTACGATGTCTCCAGCCGGAATATCGGATTCGATTCCCTGCATAAAGCCGATGCCGCGAACCTCTGTAATGGAGGAATGCTTTGCAGCAAGATCTTCCAGTTTTTCCCGAAGATAAGGGGTAAGCTCTCCTACATGCTCCACAACATGATCTTTTTGGAAAATTTCAAATACCTTACAGACAGCAGCGGTTGCCAGGGGATTACCGCCATAGGTTGTACCATGGTCTCCCGGAACAAGTGCCTGTGCAATCTCCTCTCTGGCAGCAAAAGCACCTACCGGTACGCCACAGCCAAGAGCCTTGGCACTGGTAATGATATCTGGCCGGATGCCGTAATGCTGGAATGCAAACATCTTTCCGGTTCTGCCCATGCCGCACTGGATCTCATCCAGGATCAGTACAATCCCCTTCTCGTCACAAAGAGCACGGACACCCTTCATGAATTCCTCTGTGGCAGGATGGATCCCGCCTTCCCCCTGCAGTGACTCCATAATGATCGCACAGGTATCCGGTGTGATCAAAGCCTTCACGCTGTCCAGATCGTTATATTGTGCAAAAGAAACACCGCCGATCAATGGTTCAAAGGGTTCTCTGTAGTGCTTAGTGCCGGTTACGGACAAAGCTCCCATGGTACGACCATGGAAGGAATGCTCCATGGCAATGATCTCACCCTTGTTGTCCGGGTTTTTGGTGCGGACATATTTCCGTGCCAGCTTTAATGCACCCTCAATGGCTTCTGCTCCGCTGTTGGTAAAGAAAACCCGGTCCATTCCCGATGCTTCGCAGAGATAGCCGGCAGCCCTGACGGCAGGCTCATTAAAGTAAAGATTGGAGATATGGATCAACTGATCCACCTGATCCTTCAATGCCTGTTTGTATTCATCGTTGCTGTAGCCCAGGGCAGAAACGGCAATGCCGGCTCCCATATCGAGATATTTCCTGCCGGTATCGTCAATAAGATACATTCCCTCGCCCTTGAGAAATGTTATTTTACGATTGTAAGTATGTATAAAATGCTGATCCGCTTTCTGAATATCCATATATATCCTCCATTCTGGCTGTTTTAAATCTGCTTGTTGAATAATCGCAGCACTTTTCTATATAAACCGGGTGAAACTATTAAATGCGTTCGTTTTCGTAAAGACCGCCCTCTGTGTCAATGATCGCCGTTCCGATACCTTTTTTGGTAAAGAACTCCAGAAGGAGACAATGTTCAATACGTCCATCCAGAATATGGACTCTGCCGACACCGGCGTTGACTGCATTGACGCAGTTTGTGACCTTTGGCAGCATACCGCCGCTGATGGTGCCGTCTTCGATCAGATCATGTGCATCCTGAAGACTCATTACAGAGATCAGAGTCGAAGGATCCTTTGGATCCTTGCAGACGCCCTCAATGTCTGTCAGGAATGCAAGCTTTTCTGCTCCGAGGGCACCGGCAATGGCACAGGCAGCATCGTCAGCATTGATATTGTAGGTCTCGCCATCCTCGCCCAGACCGATCGGTGCAATGATCGGAATAAAATCATTGGCAAGCAGAGTATCGATCACAAGAGTATCTACCTTTTTGACATCTCCCACATAACCGATATCTTTACCGTTTGGCTTTTTCTGGTCGACCTGCAGAAGACCGCCGTCCTTTCCGGAGATACCAACTGCCTTGACTCCGAGACGTTCCACCATCTGCACCAGATATTTATTGAGACGGTTTAATACCATTTCTGCAATCTCCATGGTTTCCTTATCTGTTTTACGGAAACCATCGACGAACTCAGTTTCTTTTCCTACTTTGTCGATCCATTTACTGATCTCCTTGCCGCCGCCGTGAACGATGATCGGCTGCATACCAACCAGTTTTAAAAGGGCAACATCCTGAATTACGCTTTCCTCCAGCTTTTTATCCAGCATGGCACTGCCGCCGTATTTGACAACAACGATCTTATTATTAAAATCGCGGATATAAGGAAGTGCTTCGATCAGCGTCTCTGCCTTTCCTACGATCTCGCTCATATATGTACTTTTTTCTTCTGCACTCATTTTAATCCTCCATTGACTGCGGGCAGAATTTCATATTCTGCTCTGTTGCTTATATTTAATGCTTTGGTCTGCTTTTCAGAGTAATTTTCTTGTTTATGGGAATACCGGAGGCATTTCCAGACCGAGATTTTCCGGAAGTCCAAATAACAGGTTCATATTCTGAACCGCCTGGCCGGCAGCACCCTTTACCAGATTGTCGATAGCACCCATCATGATCACGCGGTTGGTACGTGGATCAATGCGGAAATTAACATCCACAAAGTTGCTGCCCTCTACCCAGCGTGTCTCCGGGCAGACATCCTTCTCAAGAACACGGACAAAATACTCATCTTTGTAGTATTTGTCATAGATGGCTTTTACATCCTCGTAAGTGACTGTCTTTTTCAGGGAAGCATATGCGGTAACAAGGATTCCACGGTTCATTGGCACCAGATGAGGGGTGAAGTTCAGGATCACATCCTCTCCGGAAGCGTAGCTGAGCTGATCCTCGATCTCCGGGGTGTGGCGGTGGGTTGTCACACCGTATGCCTTTATGCTTTCATTGACCTCGCAGTACAGGTTGGCAACCTTGGCACCACGTCCCGCACCAGAGGTACCTGATTTGGCGTCAATGATCACGGTGCTCATATCAATAATGCCCTCTTTGGCAAGGGGATAGATAGACAGGATGGAGCATGTCGGGAAGCATCCCGGATTGGCGATCAGACGTGCCTTTTTGACATCCTCTCTGTTGATCTCACAGAGACCGTATACCGCTTCCTTTACAAAATCAGGACTTTCGTGATGGATTCCATACCATTTCTCATATTTGTCCACATCCTTGATACGGAAATCTGCACTGAGATCCACGATCTTTACCTTTGACAAAATTTCCTCGTTTACCAGAGAGCCGCATAATCCCTGTGGTGTAGCGGTAAAGATAACATCTACCTGGTTTGCAAGCTCTTTCATATTCTCGCCCTTGCAGACATCTTCTACTAACTGGAACATATTTCCAAAAACTTCACTATATCGCTTATCAATATAGGAGCGTGAGCCATACCAGACAATTTCTGCCTCCGGATGGCGAAGTAAAATACGCACGATCTCCTGCCCTGCATATCCTGTTGAACCGATAATTCCTACTCTGATCATAATCAACCTCCTATATCATCTCTACGTATTCCGGTTATGTTTTCCGCCATACGGAAACTCTCGGCGAAAATCATAACGGTGTTTATTATACCCCTACAACTGCGATTATGCAACAAAAACAAAAATAATGGGAAACGCATGACAAAAAAATGACAAAAAAGCCACACAGATTCTGCTGTGTGGCGTAAAAGCTTTTGATTTAGTACAGATCAACTCCCATATTGGCTAACCGGGTCAGTACCGTGGAAACAGGAAGTCCCACGACGTTGTAGTAATCTCCTGCAATATCCCGGATATATGCGGCTCCCCGTCCCTGAATACCGTAGGCACCTGCTTTGTCCATTGGCTCGCCTGTGTTAATGTAGGCTTCAATCTGCCGGGAAGTCATAGGGATCATATCCACGATCGTTTTTACATGAAATGTATCAATAAGTCCCTGTCCGTCCGGCGATACATAGATCAGTGTGACTCCGGTATAGACTTCATGGCGGCTACCCTGAAGCATTTGAAGCATTTTGGCAGCCTGGGTTTTATCGGAGGGCTTTCCTAAAATGCTGTTGTCCTTCACGACAACAGTATCAGCACCGATAATAACAAAATCTTTTGTGAAATGTCCGGCAACGTCTTCTGCTTTTGCCGCAGACAGTGCTTCTACCAGAGCAGCCGGTGTATCTGCCTGAATCGTCTCTTCATCAATGTTGCTTGGCATGACCTCATACGAAATACCTACCTGTGTCAGAATGTCTTTTCTGCGGTCTGATGCGGATGCCAGAATAATCTTTGCCATAATGATGTACCTGGTACTGCTATATTTGTATTTTAATATAGCAGTACACGATCCTTTCCAAATTAATGCTGCGTATGCTTATTTAAAATGATTGCGTAACAGGGAGGGATCCTGTTCCAGATGTGCATAGTCGTTAAAACGATCCAGAAAGAATCCGTTTTTTTCTTCGTCATAATGAAGCTGGGTGATACTGCAGTTTTCCAGTGAAGTACCAAACATCAAACGCTTTGCAAAGTCTCCTCCGAAAAGTGCAGTCAGCAGAATACGGATCACACCGCCATGAGTCACTACCGCAATGTTCTGATCTCCTGATTCGATCCATTCCTGCATGACAGGCATGACTCTGGCAAGAACACTTTCTCCGGTTTCTCCCTGAGGATACCAGATCTCCTCGGTTGGAACAAAGAAATCCCCGATAAATTCATTGACCTCGTCCAGGGCATTGCCCTTCTGGACACGTCCCTCAGCAAAACGATCCATCTGCTCCTGATAATAGTCGGCGTAGAATCGCTTTACAACTTCATCCGGCTGGCCGGTGAGTTCGCCGAAGTCTACCTCTGCCAGTCCCGGACGGATCTGCAGATGCTCTAACAGGGCAGGCTGCCCTGCAAATGCAATTTTGGCCGTCTGCTCTGCACGGATCAGATCGCTGCAGTATAATGCATCTATGGGATAATTTTTCATGCGCTGTCCCAAAAGAGCCGCCTGTCGTTCTCCCTCTGGTGCCAGATCAACATTTACGTTACAGTCAGAACTGCTCTGTCTGCCATGACGTATCAGATAAATGTTCATTTTGTTTTTTCCTCACTATCCTTCCCTGAAGACATCTTTCCTCCGGATGTCTTATTTTGCTTCTTTTTTGTTTTGGCTGCCGGTTTTATTTCTTCCATCAGGGAGTCATAAGATACGGTTCCCAAGGGGATAATATCCTCCTCAAACAGCTTATCATTAAACAATGGATCAGACTCCTTCTGGTCAGTGACAAGCTTCTGATATATCTCCTGTCGGTTGGTATAGTCTGTTTTTTCGATGGAGCGGATCTCTATGGAGCTTGCATATGCATAACCATCCAGCCAGTTCGTTACCACATCATCCCAGTTGTTAAATTTTGTCCGGAGACGGGAGGCTGCCGGTTCTAACAGAGCCTGTGCTTCATCCAGATTAATATAATCGGCAATATAGCCCCATTGTGCCAGATGGGAAATCCGGCACAGATCCCAGGCAAGCAGACCTTTACTGCCCCAGGTATCAGAGATATACTGCAGATTGTCATAGTGGGTTTTTAACGCCCCGCTGACCTGCTTCAGTGCCTTTTTTCGTTCTTTTGCAGAAAGAGTCTTTAAGTCTTTTGCTTCTCTTTTATAATCCTTCCGGCTTCCGGTTTCCATCAAAAAACGAATCTGTTTCAGCAGATCCTTCCGGCTGGAAATACTCCAGCTTGATTTCAGAATATTTCTGGCAGCCTTTTTATTGGCGTCGGTTGCCTCATAACCTCCAAAATAATAAGGATTTCCGTCATTAATGGAGATCAGAACGGCACCCATGGCACGTCCCCAGGCTCCGAGATTGGAATCCTCATTCTCATTGTGACTGACCATGGACTGAGGCGTATGTGTGCTCTGTAAAGGATTGCCGGAGCTGTCTGTGGACTTTTGTCTGCCGCCGGAGCAGCCGGTCAGACTGCCCAGGATCAGACAACCGGTTAGGATCCATATCGAAAAATAATGTTTGTTTATCATAGTATTTATCATGCCTTTCCCAAAATACAGACCGGATCTGCAGAAAAAATTGACGCATCACCAATATGCTGCACCTATTATATAACCAACCGGTGAAATTTTGCAACCGGATATTAATCTTCAAGATCGATCATGTACTGCAGTTCACTTCCGTCGTCGGGAGCCGGACCAAAATCACGCTTCGAACCATCCGGTAAAGCTTCAAACAAATGAGATTCGTCATCGTTTTCACCTGTAACAACAGCGAAATAACGGATGGAATCCTCTGACGGGTTCCATCGGATCAGTATGGTTGGACAGATTCCTGCGTACAAGTGTCTGGAAGGCATGGTGATACGGATCACTGTGAGATCTTCTCTGGCATTGATGGAGAGAAAATCGAAGTCCTCCGCCTCATAAGGACAGGGGAACTGTTCCGGATAAGCCTCTTTGTACAATTCCAGCATCTGTGCACCACAATCTTCCCGTAATAGCCGTAATCCATCCGCTCCTTCCCGGAACAGCATTTCCGGAAGCAGATCCGCTTCTACGTGTTGACGGGCTATGGCATGAACCTGTGTCTCGGTAAGCTGTTGTGGCCGACTGTTCTGTGGTGTGTTTTTATTGACATTAAGTGGAATGTTCTGATCAAAAGCATTTAAAAGGATACCGTCAATGGTTTCATCTCCTCCTGCCAGATCCAGACAGGTGGAAAATGGCATTGTCAGGATCAGCGGAAACTGCTGGTCTCCTTTCACTGCCTGCTCCTGCGTTGTAAAAACCGGAAGAAAACGTTTGCCCTGATTATTTTGCAGTACAGCCGGACGTGGAGAGAGTCCTTCCGGGATTTTTTGTTCTCTGCCGGCACCGGAGGCAATCCGGCGGATCAATGCCGGGTCTGTATCGGGAGGAAACGCTGCCGGTACATATAAATTGCTTTTCTCGAGACATTTTACCAGCCGGTCTAAATGCTCCTTTGTATTCTCTTTTCGCAAAAGACCTGCCAGCTGCTCCAGCTCTTTATTATCCTGATCACTCACGTTGATTCTTCCTTTCTGTTTTAATTTAGTGCTTCATATGAAAGAGTTCACTCATTTTATCCTTGTCCATATCGCTGTAATAGCCATACTGCAGGACTTCATAATCATCCAGAAGCTTCCGGATGGTATCAGTCTCATCCTCTCCATAGTTATGCCATTTTCCGTCGGTATCCATATAACCGTTGACATTCATCGCCGGTATATCCGCAGACAGCTTTTCCAGATACTGATTGTAAAGAGGCAGTTCAATTCCTGCCTGTTTCAGGATCATGTTTTCCAGATAATTGTTGCTGATCACAGCATTCTGCTCCTCCTGAATATCATAGTTTGCCCATATGATAAACGGTACAGCATAACGTTTCTGAATATCATCCAGATTCCAGTCACTCTGTGGTTTTCCAAGAAGCTCCTCATAGAATGAAGTCTCAATGGAAGGAAAATGATCTCCGAACATGCAGATGATCGTTGGCTCTGTCTGCTTGGAAAAATAGTCGGTCAGATACCGGAACGCCTGGTCGGATACATGGATGGCAGAAAGATATTCCTTTGCCTCCGTATAATGGGAACCTTGTACAGAAACAGGTGTTTTCCAGTTAGTATTGGTCAGATAACCACCATGATTCTGAATGGTCATATCAAACAGATAGAGTGGCTTATCCCCTTTATTTTCATATAATTCAATGACTTTTTTGTAGCTTTCCTTATCGCTGATATAACGGACATATTCCGGCTTTTTGAAATCATCAATCGTAATAAAATCATCGAACTTCATACTTTTGTAGGTGGCAACACGATTCCAGTTTGCACCACTGCTTGGGTGGACAGCCTTGCAATTGTAGCCCTGTTCCTTCAGATATGACGGCAGTGAAAAGGTGGAATCATGCATAAACTGCTGATAAACATTACAGCCGCTTGGGAAAAATGCCATGGTATTACCTGTCATTGCTTCAAACTCGGAGTTACTGGTTCCGGCACCAAATACAGAGACGTAATTCCGTCCCTTAATGGTGTTTTTCTGCATACTGTGTATAAAAGGAAGGGGATCCATATTATACCGCATATCTCCCACCAGCGAAAAATCAGCCAGACTTTCATTCATGATCAGAATGATATTTGGCTTTTTTCCTTTTATGGAGGTGTTACTCTGGAAAGATGCATTTGTCTTCATATCCTGCGTGATCCCTTTTCCATCCTCCAGTTTTACAGAGGTGGTTTTCGTTGTGGAAGCAGTATCTACGGAAGAAGTATCCTTCAAAATATCCGCCACTTTATCTTCGGAATACCCGGATGGTGTAGAAACCCGTAGATAGTGCAGGTTTATGAAATAATTCATATAAAATCCATTGGCTCTGCAGGAGGAAACTTTATTCCAGACGTTATCCTGAATGCCACATGCCGGCAGAATATTAGTATTATATAATACTAATATGATCGCAATGCCAGGTACCAGTGTGGACGCAAAACGGATCAGTTTTCTGGAAACGGCACGTTTCTGACGTTTAAAGCGTGTCCGGCAGATCAGGATGCACCAGATGGCAAATGCCGGAAGAACTACAAATTGTGCCGGTGTCAGAGAAAACGTATAGGTGGATGCTACTTCTGTTGCGGTTGCGACACCAAGGATATCGGCCGGCAGAAACGGCGTTCCACGTACATTCATAATAAACAGATTGGCAAGACCGACCGGGAACAGGATCAGATCCATTGCAAGCATGGCAATACCGGCATTTCCGATCAGTGCAGTAAATAAAAGCTCAACGGCTCCAAGAAGGAACCATGTAAACAGCCATACATTTGGCAGGATCGTCAGGAAAGTTCCATTCATCATTTCCAGCATAAATGCCAGAAACAGCGGGTTAAATATAATGATCAGGATCCGGACCGTCAACAATACAGAGGGATCACTGAGTACCCATTTTACAAAATTACGTGGAGAACGTCGAGTTGTTCTTTTTAGTTTTTTACTGTGTTTGATCTCCTTTTGACGGCGTTTGTAATAACGGGCAGAATATTCTGTCATACGCTCAAAAATGATCACAAAAAGAACAAGAACCTCCAGTACAAACAGAACCATCGGAAAGAGCTGACGGTAGCTGTAGGAATAAGAAATATTCATGGACTTTGCGTGTGTCTGCATCTTTAAGGTAGACATATAGGTATTGGGATCGGTACGGTTTGTGGTATTGACCGTAGGGATCAGGGCATATGGTGTATCGTCGCTGCTGCTGGTCATGCGGATACAGCAGGTTACTCCCTTGGGAATTACAACGGCATGATCCATATTTACGGTAAATTCTGCATTCGGTGTAATATCTTTGACGTTAACATCCTCACTGAATACTACGTCATTATTTCCGTCCATCACCTGGATATGAAGAACATCTCCAACTTTGTCCCTTTTAAAAGATCCAAAGCTGATGGAGAACGAGTTTAGGACAACTCTCCGGTCAAAGCAGAATTTCTGCCGGATCACTTCAGTGTCCGGCAGGATTCCAATCACGGCACTGTTACTGTTGCCGGCCTCAGTGGTTACCTGCTGTAAAGAAACAAGGGAACCGGTCAGAAAATACTGAAGTCCCAGAATACCAATCATCAATATGCAAAAAAAAGCGACTCTTTTTCGAGTGAATTTAAAATATTTACGAAACATAGTTTTTATTATCCTTCTTCCGTATTAATAATAATTTTCCCAATTTTCGGAAAAGCAATCTATCCATTATGATAATGTTTTCTAGCTATTCTTGTCAATGAAAAAGATGTGAATTTTTTCTAACAAAATTATGGATTCTCTGATCCCAGGTATGCATTTGAACGGTTTTTTGATATCCGTTTGCAGCAATCATTTCCAAACGATCCACATCCTTTAGAAGACCGGAGATCTGCTGTGCAGCTTCCTGAGGGTTATTTTTATCATATAGGATCAGATCCTCTCCTTCCCTAAAATGCTCTGCAAGATAGTCACAACTGTCGGTTATGGAAACACTGCGATTCATCATGGCATTCATGACACGGTCGTGTGGCCCGTCCTGAAACAGAGGCTGCACATTCAGGATCATTTTGCTTTCCGTTAGTGCACATAACTGCTCCACGTAGCTGCATGGAGGGTGGATCACCAGTCTGGAAGAATATTTTGTATCATACATCTCCCAACGAAATCCCATGACATGGACATGGATACCGGCTTCCAAAAGAGCCTGCAGGATTTCTTCCCGGTACCATTCACGGATATAACGGTCGATCAGGCGGGATTTATGCAGCTTTAACGGAAAGAAATCTGTGTCCGGAAGGATTTCCTGACGATATAACTCGTCAATCGTGCCAGTACTGCCCTGCTTCATTTCCGACAGGATATGCTCTGTCATCTCCCACTGGTCGCTGCTGATATTTTCCATCTGCTCCCTGTAGTAGCCAAGTGGTGTATAAGTTCCCGGAAAAAGCAGATCCACCGGGCGGTCTTTTACAGGTATGTTTAATGGAATGTCCGGTGTAAAATCTCCTGCCGAAATTCCGGCGAAGGGAAAGAAAATGACCTCCTTGATATGGGGATAATATGTTTTGATATAGTTCTGATGATACCGGTCCAGACACAAAACATAATAATTCTGCAGAGGAATCTGCAGAGAATAATGAAGATGCATCGGATGATCCACGATCATATGAAAAAACGGTGCATCAAAATAATCAAGATAATATCTGTCATCCAGCATGACATTAGGCAGGCGGGAATTGATATCAAAAATGCCGTCAAAATGATCCAGGGTCAATGCACGGAGTTCCTCCTCCTGACCGGCAATATCCTCAGACAGCAAAAAAAACCTTACAGAAATGCCCTGCCGTTTCAGAGAACGGCAAAGCATTTTTGCAAAGCACCATGACGAATCATAACTTAAGCGTTTTGATTGAAATATCAATACTTTCATTTGGATTCATCCTTTTTATTATTTTTGGCAGAAGAATAATTTCCTGCTGCAATATCATGAAATGCTTTTTGATTCTTTTTCTTTTGGATGTCAGCAGGTGTTCCGCCGGTTTTCATCCCCTGATAGATCTTTACTCCAAGGGCAAGAACAAGTATGCCATATACAAAAAGAATAATCTCCGTCGGGACAAGACCGAGTGCTCCCTTCTGGTATAAAGCGGCGGGAACGTCCATCAGAAAATGAAGGGCAACGGCAACCCAGTACATGTATTTTTTGCCGGCAACATAAACAGCCTGAAATACCAGAATAGACAGACCAATCTGAACCATCATGGCAGAAATACGCTCCAGATCTGCCATATAGCAGGTGAATTGTGTCACACCTTTAATATTCGCGATCAGCTGCTTTAATGCGGTGACAGACTGCTCATTATCCTTGTATGCAGCCAGCATCTTGTCCATGGAACCGCCGTTGATCAGCTGTCCATACGCATAATACTGGATATATGTAACACCGAGCACAAGGATGCATTCAATACCGCCATGACCGATTCCATAGCTGACGGCAGTTTCTTTGTTCGAATGCTTGGTCAGCACGAAACGAAATGCCAGATAACGGCCGGTTTCCTCAAATAGTGCCGCCACTAAAGCGGCATAGACGGTATACAAAATAACATTTCCATTGACCATCTTTGATACCGGATTGTCTGACAAAAGAAAAAAGGAATGTGGGATCATTTCCAACATCCTTGAAAAGGTGATAAACACCATAATACCTACAAAAAACGGTACAAGACTACGTTTTGTATGCATTTTCCAGGCAACGATCAGCACAACAGGAATCGTGACTGCCAACAGTCCTGTCTGCAGCATTGCATTTAATACACTTTGTTCGATCATTATAAACTCCTTATGTTCTTATTTTTATTTAGAGTAACACACACTGCTTTTTATTGCAAATTATATTGAAATCGTTTATGATTTTTTAAGATAATCCATATGAAATGGTGCAGAGCTTTAAGCCCAAAGGATTTCTGATGGGCGCAGACAGAAAGGAAGGAGTATATTATGAAAAGCAGTACAGAATTAAAGAAAGATATTATGGCGATAGACCACCGGGGATATCCGGGATATAAAGGACTGCGGGGCAGCTATCAGTTCGGAGATTTTATCCTGTCCATCGATCATGTGCAGGGCGATCCCTTTGCGTCTCCTTCCCATCTTTCCATTACAGTAGACGGAAGACGGGCAGGATTTCCAAAGGAATATTACACCGGCCAGATAGAACGTGTCACGCTGCAGGATCATTTGACCAGACTGTTTGGCAAGGCTCTTGCTCCTCTTTCTTTCAAGGCAAAGGGTTCCGGAAAAAGCGGCCTTTTGTCTGTCTCCCACTGCGGTCAGCAGGTGTTAGAGCGGACTGCCTGTGAGATTGGAAGGGATGGCTCTGTGACGATGCACTTTGAGGCAGGCTTTCCGGCGAACGGACGTTCTGTCAATGCCAGAGAGCTGATCAGAATGCTGTTTGATTTTATTCCGGAGGCAGTGGAAAATGCGTTATTTTATGCAAAGATAAATCACAATGCACTCCAAAAGGCAATCGAACTGGCCGAGGATCAGCAGTTTATCCGGGAGCATCTGGAGGAGAAAGGTCTCACTGCTTTTCTGGCAGACGGAGCTATCCTGCCAAGAGAAAGCGGTATATCGGATCGTCCCATGAAGGGAGCGGTTCCGTTCCAAAGTCCCGACAGCCGGAAGGTATCCTTTTCTCTCCCACATCATGGTCAGATTTCCGGTATGGGGATCCGAAAGGGTGTCACACTTTTTGTGGGTGGCGGCTATCATGGAAAATCTACTCTTCTGCAGGCATTGGAAATGGGTGTTTACAACCACATTCCAGGGGACGGCAGGGAGTTTGTGATCACAGATGATACGGCATGGAAGCTTCGGGCAGAGGATGGACGCAGTATTTCCCGGACAGATATTTCCCCGTTTATCAATCATCTGCCGAATAAAAAAGATACGGTTCACTTTTCTACGGAGGATGCCAGCGGAAGCACCTCACAGGCTGCCAATCTTATGGAGGCAGTGGAAAGTGGTACTCAGCTTTTCCTGATCGATGAGGATACCTCTGCGACTAATTTTATGATCCGGGATGAGCTGATGCAGAAGGTCATCTGTCGTGAGGAGGAGCCAATCACACCGTTTATTGAGCGGGTCCGCAGTATGTATGAGGATCTGGAAATTTCTTCTGTGATCGTGGCCGGAAGCTCCGGTTCCTTTTTCCAGATTGCCGATACGATCATACAGATGAAAGAATACATTCCTTATGACATTACGGACAAGGCAAAGGAGGCCGCCAAAGAATATCCGGCGCTGCATCTGCAGCCGTCCTTCCCTGTTTCGGAGAACATCCGCAAGCCAAAGGCAAATCAGGCATTGAAAAAGGATCCACGTCTGAAAATGAAAACCATGGGTACCAGTGAAATGCTTCTTGCAAAGGATTCCATCGAACTGCGTTATCTGGAGCAGCTGATCGACGGAGAACAGACAAATGCGCTGGCGTATGGACTGAAATATCTGGAATTAAACCGGATGAATGGAGCAAAATCCGTGCCACAGCTTCTGGATGATCTGGAGCAGATGATCCGCACCAAGGGGTTAGCTTCTCTTTTTGACAGAGAGTATGTCCGTTCTGGTCTTGCCATGCCGCGGCGCCAGGAAATGGCGGCATGTTTGAACCGTTACCGGAAGTTATATTTCTAAGTGCATTCTTCACTCTGTCCGTTTAATGGGATATCTTCCACGATCCGGCCTTTCTCAAGATTGGGCTGCAGGAAATTTTCTTTGGCATATTCCCATAAAACTTCGGAGCCTTTGGCGGTGTTTTTGTTGCGGCCAAGGATCTGACTGAGGCGTATTCCTCTGTCTGCCCAGCTTTTACCATCGGTGGCGGCATTTAGCATCATTGGCTGCAGATTATCCATAGTTCTGGCAAAACGTGACTCCGGTGTGTTTTCTGCCTCAAACTCCTCCCAGATCTCACGGAATTTCTCCCCCTGATCCTCCGGAAGCATCTGGAATAAACGGTCTGCTGCAGCAAGCTCCCGGCTTTTCTGCGTTTTTTTGCCTTCTTCATCGTAGGCGTAGGTGTCTCCGGCATAAATCTCCACCAGATCATGGATCAAAAGCATGGTCATGGTCCGGAGAACGTCGATCTCCTCGTTTGCGTATTCGCTGAGAAGCACGGTCATGACCGCCATATGCCAGGCATGCTCCGCGTCATTCTCTTTGCGGACGGCACCGGTCAGCCAGGTCTGCCGCCCGATAAACTTCTCTTTATCAATTTCCCGGCAGAATGCGATCTGCTGTTCTAATCGTTTCTCATCCATTTGATTTCACTTCCTGCTCTTTATCGTAAATACTTATCCTAATAATCCGGTACTGAAATAACGCTCCATACGGTCGGCCAGCACGGTGGCGATCACCTTGTCGGATCCGTATTTGGCGGCCATCTGCTTACATGCCCAGATATTGGCTCCGGAGGAGGTGCCGCACAGGAGTCCCTGTATCTTTGCAAGCTGTCTCGTGGTCTCGATGGCATCCTCGTCTGATACCTCTACGACCTCGTCGATCAGTGACGTATCCAGAACTGCAGGGATAAAACCGTCTCCGATGCCCTGAATCTGATGGATCCCCGGTTTATCCCCGTGAAGTGCGGAGACATTCTTTGGTTCTACGGCTACGACCCTGATATCCGGATTCTGATCCTTCAGATAACGTCCGATTCCCTGCAGAGTCCCGGCACTGCCAAGACCGCCCACAAAAATGTCCACTTTACCGTCCAGCTCCCTGTAAATCTCAGGTGCCGTAGTCCGATAATGGATATCCGGATTTGCAGGATTTTCAAACTGCTGTGGCATAAAGCCCTGATCGCCCAGCCTGTCAAGCAGTTGTTCCGCTTTTTTTACCGAACCGCCGATACTATCCTTTGCCGGAGTCAGCACTAGCCTGGCTCCAAGACACTGAATGATCTTCTTGCGTTCCTCGCTCATATTTTCCGGCATGACGATGATCACACGGTAGCCTTTCCGGACACCTACCAGAGCCAGACCGATACCGGTATTGCCAGAGGTTGGCTCGATGATGGTCATCCCGGGCTGTAGTTTTCCGTCCTTTTCCGCCTGCTCAATCATGTTTTTGGCAACGCGGTCTTTAATGCTGCCACCCGGATTTAAAAATTCAGCTTTGGCATAAATGGAAAGTCCTGTGGACTCCTTTAAGCTTATCATCGGTGTGTTACCGATGCATTCAATAATATTATGGATCATTTCACTCTGCCTCTTTTCTTAACGGATAATTTCTGAAAGGTTATTCTGGATACCGGCAGCTACCTCCGGATCATTCATGGTATATACATGAATATGCTTTACGCCATTGGCGATCAGATCAATGATCTGGTCGGTGGCATAAGCGATTCCTGCCTGTTTCATTTTGGCAGGTTCATCCCCGAACCAGTCAACGATAGATTTAAAACGTGCCGGAACACAGCTTCCGGATAACTGGATACTGCGGGCTACCTGATTTTTTCTGGTGATCGGCATGATCCCGGCAATGATCGGAACCATAATGCCTGCTTCACGAAGACGATACAGATAATTGTAAAAAATCGAATTATCAAAGAACATCTGCGTGGTCAGAAACTCGCAGCCGGCATCCACTTTTTCCTTAATGTGATGGATATCCTCCGCCTTTGAGGAGGCTTCTGGATGTCCCTCAGGATAACAGGCTCCGCCAATGCACATATCCGGTGCCAGTTGTTTGATCTCCCGGACAAGCTCTGCGGCATAATGAAACTGATCCGGCAGAGGAAAATCTGCTTCCTTGGGAATATCTCCTCTCAGAGCCAGAATATTTTCAATGCCTGCTTCCTTCATAAGCCGGATCTGGTTTTCTACAGTTTCCTTTGTGGAAGAAAGGCAGGTCAGATGTGCAATGGAATTCACACCATATGCATCCTTGATATCCTTGGCAATCTGAATCGTATATTTGCTGTTTTTACCACCGGCAGCACCGTATGTAACGCTCATAAAATCCGGTTTTAAAGTGGCAATATCACGAACGGCTTCGTTAACCTTTTCTACGGCCGTAGTTGTTTTGGGAGGAAATACCTCCATGGATAATGTTATCTTATCTGACTGTAATACATCTGTTATTTTCATTGTAAATTACATCCTTTCTCAGTCTGCAGATGATGTCATGGTCTGCTGTACTGTACGCCACTTTTGATCCACACATCATTATATATAAATATACGTATTGCATTTGGCTTGTATTTGTTCCTCCGACGGATAGTGAAAATGATATTCGTATCGGAAATCATTCCAAAAAACATTATAGATTCTATCACAATTTTCCAAAAATCTCAAATAGTGATGCTCCGGATAAAAGGAAAAATATAAAAATCGCCGATATTTCTACACAAGTATTGTAAAAACATCAGCGATCCGGTTTGAAATTTTGCGAAAACGGGAGATGTCGGAATATGCTATGCCGTACATCTTTTGCGGCTTTCCTCCTGGGTCAGACATGACTCTGCACATGCTTCATACTTTTTCATGACACCAACTCCGAGGGCATACGGTCCTGTGTGTACACAGATCGTGGCACCAATCTGAACAATACGCGATTCTTCGGACGCACCTATCTCCTGAAGCATTTCATCAAGCATTTTTTTGAATTCGTATCCTTCTGTTTCATCATAGCCAAATCCGATAGAGAAAATGTAATCCTGTGGGTTCTCATGGTTCTCTTCAAAATAAAGCTTTGTCAGTTCAATAACCTTTGCCATAGACTTTTTGCGGCTCCGGGCAACCCCGGAAGAATCTATGGATCCATCCTTTAAGGTGATCATTGGTTTCAGACGAAGCATGGTGCCGGCCATCCCGGCAAGCTTTCCAATCCGGCCGCCGTGCTGCAGATACGTAAGATCTCCCACCGTAAAGAAAATGCGGCCACTATCCATCATTTCCCCTTTGAGTACGGCTACCGTCTTTTCATAGGAATAACCGGCATCACGCATTTTTGCTGCCTCGATCGCATATATTCCCTGGGATACGGTTGCCTCCAGAGAATTGATCACGGTGATCTGTGCTTCCGGATAGTCCTCCAAAATGATCTCTTTGGCATTGCAGGCAGAATTATATGCTCCACTGAGGGTATTGGTAATGGTCATACAGATGATTGCACGTCCCTCTTTCACATGTGGCAGAAACGCATCTACGAAATTCTGGACAGATGGCAGGGAGGTCTTCGGATACACATCCGGTTCCTTCACCATACGCTCATAAACATCACGGATACCGATCTCGTCAATCTCCTTCTGGTAGTTCTCGCCATCAAAGGATACATAAAAAGGCACCACCTGAATATTGTACTTTTCTCTCAACTCTATCGTCAGATCGCAGGATCCGTCGCTGATAATCTGAAAATCCATAATCATTCCTCACACTTTCAAAAAAGGTTTTTTATCTCTGCTACACGGTTTATGCATTCTGTTCCATGTAGTAATAATAACTACATTCTAACATAACTAAAACCCCTGTCAATAGTATTTACAAATAAATCAGGGATAATTCCCAGAAATTTAAGAATTATCCCTAATGAATATGAGTTCAATGATAAAAAAATGAAAAAACCAGCGTTTTCCTGTGCAGAAAAAAAGAGCCTGTTACAGCTCTTTTATGCATTTATATATCTGAATTAATATTGTAGGTGTTACCGCCATAGCAAGAATCATCCCATACTGCACCGGGTGCAGCAGTGCTACATTAAAAACACCGTGAAGTGCCGGTATCATCAGTACAGATCCTAACAGCAGCACACCAACGCAAAATGCCCCAAGGCTGTACCAGTTTCTCCGGAATCCGATCCGGAACACAGAATGATCACTCCGGCAGTTAAAGCCATGGAACAGTCTGGCCAGAGATAAGGTGGAAAATGCCATGGTCATGGCGGTGGCATGATCCGTCTGAAACCCGAAATGGTATGCAGTCATGGTGCAGGCAGCGATCAAAAATCCCTGTACCAGAATCCGTACACTAAAAGCTTTGGTCAGGATCCCCTCTTTTGGATCTCTCGGTCTGACGGATAACAGATCCTTTTCCGGCGGTTCCATTCCGATCGCCAGTGCCGGAAGGGAATCAGTCAGTAGATTGATAAACAGCAGATGAACCGGCAGGAACGGCACCTTCAGCCCTAGCAGCGAAGTATATAATACGGCAAAGATGCCTGCCATATTGCCGGATAACAAAAAACCGATGGCATTTTTGATATTGCGGTAAACATTTCTTCCGTTGGCTACTGCCTTGATGATGGTTGCAAAATTGTCATCCCCGAGGATCATGGATGCAGCATCCTTGGAGACTTCTGTACCGGTAATGCCCATGGCTACACCGATATCTGCTTTTTTCAGTGCCGGGGCATCGTTGACACCGTCTCCGGTCATAGACACGATCTGTCCTTTTTTCTGCCATGCCTCAACAATACGGATCTTATTTTCCGGAGATACTCTGGCATAGACGGAGATATGATCGATCTGTGCAGCAAACTCCTGATCACTCATCTGATCCAGTTCCATCCCTGTGACGGTCAGATCCCCCTCCTTCCAGATGCCGATCTGTCTGGCAATCGCCGTCGCCGTCACACTGTGATCCCCTGTGATCATAACCGGTTTGATCCCGGCACGGATCGCATCGGCAACAGCCTGTACGGATTCTTCTCTCGGTGGATCCATCATGGAAATAAGTCCCAGAAAGATAAGATCTTTCTCAGATTCTGTAGTCAGATACTCACGGCTGTCAGCCTCCCGATAGGCAAATGCCAGTACCCGCAGCCCGTTTTCGGAAAAATTCTGATTTTGCCTGAGAATCTGTTCCTGATCAGCTTTTGTGTATGAATGGACATCATCTGTAGTCTGTATTCCTGTGATCCGGTCCAGCAAAACATCTACCGCTCCCTTTGTGAAAATGATATCTTTCCCGTCAATCTCATAACGTGAGCTCATCAGCTTTCTGGTGGAATCAAACGGTAATTCCTCCCCACGCGGATATTTATTGCGGAGCTGTTCGTGATCAAAACCTGATCCGTCCAGCATTTTTAAAAGAGCAGCTTCCGTGGGGTCGCCAATACACTGTCCGTCAACAAGATCCGAATCGTTGTTTAAGACCGCATTGAGAAGAAGATATTTCTGAACCGGATCCCGGAATGAAAGATCTGACGGGGATAACAACTTTTCAGAGGAATAAATCTGCTGCACCGTCATTTTATTCTGGGTCAGGGTACCTGTTTTGTCAGAGCAGATCACAGATACACAGCCGAGAGTTTCTACAGCTTTCAGATCTTTGATAATGGCATTTTCCTTTGCCATTTTCTGGGTGCCCATGGCCTGTACAATGGTTACGATGGATCCCAGCGCCTCCGGAATGGCTGCAACTGCAAGTGCCACTGCAAATAAAAGGGAATCGAGAATACCGGTTCCACGGGTGATGCTCAGTCCGAAAACAAGGACACATATGATCATGATGCAGGCTGCCAGTTTACTGCTGAACTGATCGAGACTCACCTGAAGCGGTGTCTTTTTTTCGCCGGAATCATTCATCAGCCGGGCGATTTTTCCCATTTCGGTATCCATACCGGTTTCGGTGACCACCACAAGGGCTCTGCCATAAGTGACGAGACTGCCGGAATATACCATATTGACTCGGTCTCCCAACGGAAGTTCTTCTGTTAAAACAGCGTCTGATTTATCGATATTGGTGGATTCTCCGGTCAGAGCACTTTCATTAACCTGCAGGGAATAATTATTCAGGATGCGGCCGTCGGCAGCAACCATATCTCCTGCTTCCAGAGTAAGAATATCACCTGGAACAATATCTCTGGAATCAATCTCGATCCTGGCATGATCCCGGTAAACCTTTGCACTGGGCGAGGAAAGATCTTTCAGACTTTCCAATGATTTTCTGGCCTTGCTGTACTGTACTGTGCCAAGAATGGCGTTTAAGATCAAAACGACAATGATCACAGCGGTACTTTCCGGATTACCGGAAATAGCGGAAATAACTGCTGCAATGATCAATATGATCACCAGAAGATCCAGAAACTGCTCTCCAAATACCTGTAACAGGCTCTTTTTTTTGCTTTCTTTCAGGATATTGGAACCGCATTGTTCCAGACGCTTTGCTGCGTCCTCACCGGTCAGCCCCGTCTCGTCTGTTCTTTTTTCTTTCATAACCTGTGTCTGTGACATCTGATACCAGTTTTTCATACAACTCCTCCATTTCTTTTTGACCAATAGACATCCTCCGTTCATCAGGAAAAAATTCGTACAGAAACAAAAGAAAAAGACTTTCCATGCAGAATAAAACCTGTCTGAGGTTCTATCCTGCACGAAAAGTCTCATAACCGAAAAATGATTCCATACGGCATGCATCACCAGGTACCAAAGTACCGAGATTGTTGACGATGCATTAAAATTACTCCCCTTTAATGCGGAACATGTTTTTATTGAAAAATTAATGCTATTATATATGCGGATGCATTTCATGTCAAGATGTTTCTTCTGATAAATTGACATATTTTCGACGAATCAGCCGGAGTTCGGGGAAAAACAAAAATATATCGCTGCATTTCGGACTTAATTCGGACGTTTTTTCATATCAGATCATAATACATATCTATCACCTATAACCATAAAAAATAAATTCAATAGTACAAATGATAAAAAAATCAATATCTATTGAGATTTTGCCGGTGAAAAAGTATAATAAAAGTCAGGACAAGAGCAGTCAACGCTCAGAAATGAGGAGTTATATGACAGTACAATTAAAATATCAGATTGATACAAAAGAAAATAAACAATTTCTGGAAACCGCCCGAAAGGAACTGTTATCCTTCGGACATCAGTTTCCGTCCCCGGAGGGAAGTGCTTATTATCTCGGAGATGACGGGACACCATGGAAGGACCGGAGCCGTGAGACATGGATCACCAGCCGTATGGCACATGTCTATTCTCTTGGGTGCTTTTTAGGTCATGCAGGCAGTAAAGAGCTTGCCACTGCTGCGATCCACGGACTTCGCACAGAGCTTCATGATGACAAAAACGGCGGCTGGTATGCCGGGCTGACGGCAGAGGGGGAAATTCTCCCTACCAAGCAGTGTTATGCCCATGCCTTTGTCATTCTTGCTGCCTCTTCCGGTGTGCTGACAGGGATTGACGGAGCAAAGGAGCTTTTAGAGGAAGCTCTTGCCCTTTATGATCTGCGTTTCTGGAATGAGGACGAGGGACTTTCCTGCGATACCTGGAATACGGAATTTACAAAGCTGGATGATTACCGGGGATTAAATGCTAACATGCATACGGTGGAGGCATTTCTGGCAGCGGCTGATGTGACCGGTGATGAGAAGTACAGAGTTCGCGCCGGACGGATCATTGACCATGTGCTTACCTGGGCGCAGAACAATCAATGGCGTATTCCGGAACACTTTCACAAAGACTGGACTCCGGATCTGGAGTGTAACAAGGAGCATCCCGATGATCCCTTTAAGCCATATGGTGCCACTCCGGGGCATGGGATTGAGTGGGCACGTCTGATCACGCAGTGGACCCTGTCCACATATAAGGACAGTACAGCTGACGGAGCTGTACCGTATATATCTGCGGCAAAGGCGTTATATCAGCGTGCCGTTACCGATGCATGGAACGTCGATGGCGCACCGGGACTGGTATACACGACAGACTGGAACGGTACGCCCGTCGTCCATGACAGAATGCACTGGACACTGGCGGAAGCGATCAATACCTCTTCCGTTCTCTGGAATATCACCGGAGAGGAATGCTACGCAAAGGACTACGCTTCCTTTATGCAGTATCTCGATGAAGTGGTATGGGATCATGATACCGGCTCCTGGTTTCATCAGCTTGATCAGAATAATCAGCTGCTTGGTACAGTATGGCCCGGAAAATCCGATCTTTACCATGCAGTCCAGGCAACACTGATCCCGTTCTATACGCCGGCTCTTTCTATTACTCCAGCAGTAAAGTACGGGAAAAAATTATAATTTTTATGACTTGGAATCCCAGTAAGGTTTCTGATCCTTATGAGAAAAGCCCTTGAGAGTTTCCTGATAAGACACCAGTTTTGTCTCGTATTCTTTCCGGGCTTTTTCTTTTAATTTTCTCTCTGAGGTCAGTTCAGAAAGTCTCTGTTCAAAAAGCTCCAATGCCTCATGTGCCGCATCTTTATAATTGTTGGAAAGATTGGAGTCAATCTCAGCCATAATATTTTCTAATTCTTTATTTTTACCAATGTTTTTGATGAAGTCAAACATGATTTTCTCCTCAAATTATAAAAAAGGGCAATTAACGGTTTATAGAGAAACGTTCCATGATCTGTTGAATAGATATGGCATTGTGCTCGTTTGTGTGAGCAATATCTACCAGACTTTCGGAAGTCTGCTTTGTCTGCTCTACCTTGCTTAAAATATCATCGGCATGTACATCAAACCCTTCCGGATTACTTTGTACAGTATCAATCTGACAACGAATATCTGAAACAGCTTTAACAAATTCATCGGAACAGTCACTCATTTCTCTGATAATATTTTGAATTTGGATAATAGATCCATTGTATTCATTTGTTGCACGGACAAACTGTTCAAATTGCGTTTTTACGTCATTTTCTAAAAATTGAATGACATTATCAAAGCAGTCCTCTACTAAGGTGATATTATGTTTTGTTTCCTCACAGATACCCTGAATAGCAGTTGCTGTCTGACGAGATACATCTGCCAGATTACCAATCTCTCCTGCCACAATACTAAAACCACGTCCAGCTTCTCCGGCTCTGGCTGCCTCAATAGAGGCGTTTAAGGAAAGTAAATTTGTCTGGTTTGTAATATCAAGAATCTGTTTCGCCATGTCGTCAATCTGTGTTAAGGACTGGAGACGGATAATTGCCTGTTGGATTGCTTCATGATTCTCTGCAATTTTTGCACTGGTTGTCTCCAAAGATTTGCTTGCAATTGCACGCATTTCAGAAACTTGCTCCATAAGTTCCCGGCTTTGAGTGTTTCCCCGTTGAATCTTACTTTCTACCTGCCCGACTACATCATTGATCTCCACAATTCCTTCGTCTACCTGCGCTACGGTTTGATTGATCTGTTCTGCATGCTTTGCAAAATGCGCTGTAGCTGCTGCGTTTTCTCCCACACACCGGATCAGCACACCAGAGGAGTCTGCCATTTCTTCTGCGGAAGCTGACATGGATTCGGAACATTGTCCCAGCTTTTGAATAATATCCTCAAAGGAGTTACTGAGAGAGTCCAGTGCGGTTGCAATCTGGCCGATTTCACTTTTTTTATTGATATATTTGCGTAAACGCGGATTTTTGCGGATTTTTAATTCCTTTAATTCCAGCAAAGAAGAGGTTACTTCTGCTAACGGCTTGGTACTGATATGAATGAAAAACCAGGAAAGAACTGCGATAATGGCACAAACAAGAAGACAAATATTGCGTAATTCTTTCATGATCTTGTAAACGTCAGAGTAAAGATCATTTTCTTTGACATTGGATATCACCGCCCAGTCATGCTCTGCATTATACTGATAAGACATTACATAAGAAATTCCCTTTTTATTTTTGTAGTTCAGAATACCTGTTATGTCTTTATTATTAGCATTGATTTTTTGAATTACTTTTTGTATGCCTGCGTCTTCGACAGCTTTCGTGATCAGAGATTTATCTTTATTAAAAATATACATTCCTGACGTTACATTAATCATGGAATATTCCGTATTTGTTTTATCTGTTTTTTCGATTTCCTGTAACAGGCTTTCCAATTTTTCGCAAAACGGTCCCCCCCCGACATAGCCGAGAATAGATGTGCCATCTGTATCAAAAACGGGACAATACATGGATAATGTCAGTTTTTGCGAAGCGGGAGAAATGATAATGCCTGCATCGTAAAGTCCATTTGCAGAGGTCATAGCATCCTGTAATTGTTTTAATGCATCCCCCTTTCGTGTCGTCATTCCCACAATCTTTGGATTGGAATGAGTCACAACATGCGTGTTCCATTCTCCTGCATAAAGTCCTTCCCAATTATCCAGTCCTTTATAATAGCTTTCCGTATATTTCTGTGCTTTTTGCTGCTTGTCCTTATTGTTGATATCCTTAAGATAGTCAGCAATAACAGGACTGACACTGAATTCACGGAGCAGGTCCTCCTGATGAGCCACATATTCTCCAATCAGCGTAGTTTGAGAATTCAAAGATGACTTCATACTGTTTTGCGCCGAAGTTTTCATCAGGGATGTCATACCTGACTGCGTTGTTGCGTATAAAAGAGCAATACTTAAAATGGTAAGTATTGTGATCACGCTAGTTAAAGCAGTTTTCATTTTTAGATTCTTAATCATATATTAGCCTCCATACAAAAATAAATAATCTAGTTATTGTAAAATTCTATCATAAATTATTAGATTTTGTCTTTTAAAATAATGTCATATATTATATAATAACGACACTAGCAATATCTATAGCTATTTTAAATAATATAATTCTGTTAATTTAGGGGGGATAATATGCTTCAAAAATATCATCAGGATCTGACTATTTTTTATCAGGCAACACACATACCTTTTTGTGTTTTTGATAATACGCCAAAGGATATACACCGTTATCCTTTGTTTTCGGATCAGAAGTGCTCCCGACAGACATTGAAGCAATGTGTGGAAAGATTATCAGGCTGTAATTTGCATCAACCTGTTATTACTACATTTTCTTCCTGTATGTTTGCTTTAATGGCATTGGATGAGCAGACCAATATCATGTTTGGCCCGATTGCTTCTGATCCAATGACTTATCATCAGTTTTATGGTATCAACACCCTTATTGAGGATATGAATGACCTGCTGCACTTGTATAAAATTATTCAATGCAGCCCCATGATGACTTTGGCTCAGTTTGCAAGCAATATTTCTCTATTTGTAAAACTTACTTTTCAAGAAGATATTTCAATAAAAAATATGATTGTGGATAACCGGGAAAGAGAATATGAAATCTTTCCAAATACAGATTGGTCACAGCAGGATAAATGTGAAACGTCCATGAGTGCACTTTCTACTGTTATTTCCTTTCAAAAAAATGTGATTCAGTATATTAAAACAGGAAATCGTCAGGAGATTGAGGAGGCATTTGAAAGTGGAATGCATATTATCTGTAATAATATAACATTTACATCGTCGGAAGATGTTCAAAGATTTTTTCACTCTTATGCGTTGATATGTTGTATTGCTATCGTGGAACAATATGCGGAACTAAAGGAAGTCTACGATATATTTGCAGCCTATACCTCCATGCTGTCCTCCATACGATCAGTTTCAAATATGGTTGAAATGTGTCGGAATATTTCTTTGGAATATTGCGATCTTGTGTTGTTACAACGGAAAAACAGGTCAAAATCCTCTATTGTGACAAATTCCCTGCAATATATCTGGGAACATCTTCAGACAAAAATATCTATTGATGACATTGCACATTACTGCAAAGTGAGCAAACGAACTGTATTGCGTCATTTTGCAAAATATTATGATATGTCTGTATCAGAATGTATTATGAAGGCAAAATTAGAAGAAGGTGTATTTTTACTGGAACATTCCAATATGACCTTTGCTGAGATCAGCAATCAATTAGCTTTTTCTTCACAAAGTCATTTTTCTACTGCATTTAAAAAACGGTACCACTGTACACCACAGCAGTACCGAAACAAATATTTACAGTAAAGCAGACCAATCATAATATCATGATGCAGCTTTATTAATATTATTACCCAAATATAATGTCCTTCATTTGAACGAAATTACTGCCGTGATATACAAAATATAATGCAGACACGCCATCCGGTATCCTTACATCTCCCCAGAATTCCGTCCATTCTTCTGCATTTTCATCCAACGGGATCTCTCCCACCGGATCTCCTGTCTCTGTCAGACGGATCTCCAGAACCGGTTTTTCCGATGGGATTCCCGGTCTGCGGATCTGATGAGATCTGTCCGGTTTTTCGGTTACACGTTCATCCAGCCGAAGAGGTCCCTTATATTGGACTTTGTTTTCTTCGGTTTCCATCCGTGCCGTCACCCCGATCCGGGTAACATCACGGAAAGAAAAATACTTATAGCCCATTAGCGTCCCTTCGCTGATCTCTGCAATAAATCGTTCCTCGCCCTGATGGGTAACATTGGGAAAGGATATCCTGAAAATACTGTTGGAACCGTGGGGCATATTGCCATTGGTGAGATTACAGGCAATTACGGCAGGATAACTGCCCTCCGCCCGCAAAGGATCATGGTTGAGACCACAGCTTGTAATCTCTACTTGAGGAATCTGTCCATCCGGTGTAAAGGTGATCTGTTCTGCACATGCCTGGCGGCTGTAGTCCGATTTATGGGTCAGACGATGATAAAAGACATACCAGCTTCCGCCAATCTGTTCGATACTGCCGTGAGTTGTACCGGTCATATTCAATTTATCCGCTTCAGAACGGCCGTTCATGCCGATATCTCCGTTGGATACAAGGGTGCCGCCAAAGGTAAAATCACGATCCGGATAATCACTGACGGCATAACAAAGCTCATGATTCAGCATAGAAGAATAAATAAAATAATACTTCTCTCCTACCTTTCTCATGGAGCTTGCCTCAAAAAAAGGATGTTCTTCAAAGGAAGTCCCTTTTACCTTATACGGGATCAAGTGCTTTGCCAGTGTTTTCAGCGTCCGCATATCCTCTTCCAGCTCCATCACAACCGGACCCATGATACTGTCCTGCTTTGCCCTGAATAAGATTTCCTCTCTGGAACGGTGAAACATATCCATTTCCGAACGGATATAATCTTCATTTTCAAAAAAGTCCGGTCGTTCCTCAAAATCATATTGTGTGCCACTGTATAAGTAGATTCTGCCATTGTCATTTAACACGGCAGGGTCAAAACAGATATGCTCATTATAAGGTGTTCCATCGGGATTGCGGACATAGCCCAGATATTCATAGGAGCCTGCCGGTGAATCACAGACTGCGACCCGGATCGGTCCCCAGTAGCCTCCCTGTCCATAATCGCCGGACATGCAATAATAAAGATAGAATCTGCCGTCATTTCCCTGAACCACATCCGGAGCATACATATAATGACGATTCCCGTAATCAGGATCCTGACTGGCATGATAGATCACGCCCTCTTTCCGCCACCGGGTCAGGTCAGAAACCGATGCTGAATAAACCGTATAATCCAGCATACAAAAGGTTTCGCCGCCCTCCTTGTCATGGGAACCGAATAGATATACCCGGTCTCCAAAGACGTGTGGTTCTCCGTCCGGAATATATTCCTCCAATGGAAGAAATGGATTATATACCTGATCCTGCGGTTTTGAATATATATGCTTCATAGTGTATCCCCTTTTTCGTACAGTGATTTTTTCTGAATTGAAACAACCTGCCTCATTGGTTATTTTAAATGCAATGTAAGCTCTTACAGAAGTGCCCGGATCTCTGACAGCTCCTCTTCTGTAAAGTCAAGATGATTCAGACAGGCGGTATTGGTCCGGATCTGCTCCGGACTGCTGGCTCCGACTAAAACGGTAGTGACCGCTTTATTGGACAGACACCATGCCAGAGCCATCTCCGATAAGGTCTGCCCTCTCTTTGAAGCGGTATCATTAAGGCGGTTCAGTTTCGCAACCAGTTCTTCATTTAACTGATCTCCAAGCCAGGTATTGCCTTTGCCGATCCGGGAATCCTTTGGAATTCCATGCAGATAACGATCTGTCAGAAATCCCTGGGATAAAGGTGAAAATACAGCCAGACCAATGCCATTTTCAAAGGCATAATCATCCAGCCCGTCCTCTTCGATCCAACGGTTTAACATAGAATAAGACGGCTGGTTGATAATAAAAGGAGTTTTCAGCTCGGTAAGAAGCTGCTGCATTTTTGCTGTCTGTTCCCGATTGTAATTGGAAATACCCACATACAGAGCCTTTCCCTGACGCACTACCTGATCCAGTGCCGATGCAGTTTCCTCTAACGGCGTATCCGGATCATAAACGTGGTGATAGAAAATATCTACATAATCCAATTTCATACGTTTCAAACTCTGATCCAGAGATGCGATCAGATACTTTCTGGAACCGTTACGGTCCCCAAAGGGTCCATCCCACATTTCATATCCGGCTTTGGTTGAAATACACATTTCATCCCGGTATGGGCGCATGCCCCGGTCCAGGATCCGTCCAAAGTTTTCCTCGGCACTGCCGTTATAGGGATTGCCATAGTTATTGGCAAGGTCAAAATGATTGATCCCGAGATCAAATGCCGTATGAACCATTTCTTCCATATTGGCAAAGTCAGACTGATGTCCGAAATTCTGCCAGAACCCCAATGATATTTTGGGAAGTCTCAGACCACTTTTACCACAGTGGGTGTAGATCATTTTTTCGTATCTGTTTTCGTTAGGTGTATACATAATCATCCTCATTTCTATATTATGATGTTGGGGCAAAAGGTATTTTGACTTCCAGCATCATATTATTCCTGATATGTTTTTACAAATTCTGCCACAAGCTTTGCACAATGGTGTGCCGCCTGCTTTTCAAAGGCAGGATAATCCATCTGTGCGGAATGATCTGCTTTGTCGGAAATGGCACGGATGATCACAAACGGCAGATTATTAAGATATGCTGCCTGAGCAATCGCTGCACCCTCCATCTCCGCGCAGTCTCCGTGAAACGTATCGATCAGATGCTTTCGGACGGACTGCTCCGCAATAAACTGATCGCCGCTGACCACAAGTCCCTCCATCACATGAATGTCCTGATTGACTCTCTCACAGGAGGCGATGGCATCCTGCTTCATTTTCTCGTCTGCCGGGAAGGAAAGGGTATCCAGTCCCGGAACCTGTCCCGGTGCATATCCCAGAGGTTCTACATTCATGTCATGCTGCAATGCCGCATTGGAGATCAGAATATCCCCGATATCCAGCTTATCATTTAAGCCTCCGGCAACACCGGTATTGATCACATGAGTGACTTTGAACAGATCATGTAAGATCTGTACACATATAGCGGCATTTACCTTTCCCACACCACACTGTACTACTACAACGGAGGCCTGCTCCAGCATTCCGTCAAAAAACGTCATTCCTGCCACCTCACAGCAGGATGCCTGTGTCAGCTCCTGCTTTAATGCAGCGACCTCCAGTTCCATTGCACCAATAATTCCTATTTTCACTGTTTTGCTCCTTTCATCTATTCCGGATAAACGAGTCTGCTGTCATCAATATGATATAATACCTGATCCAGATATTTCTCTGCCAGATAATTCGCCATCCCCAGATTCATGTCCAGATAATTGCCGCAGTCCTTTGGACTTGCTCCCGGCACTTCATCCTTGAAGTCGCGGATAAACTCAAACATCTCGATCATCAATGGAACGATATCCTTCGATGCATAATCTCCTTCCAGCAAAAGATAAAAGCCTGTCCGGCATCCCATGGGACCGAAATAAATGGTCTTATCCCCGTAAACCGCATGATTTCTCAGAAAAGTGGCTGCCAGATGCTCAATCGTATGCATCTCTGCCGTATTCATAACCGGTTCTTCATTTGGAGAAGTCATGCGCAGATCAAAGGTGGTAATGATCCGGTCTCCCACCGGATCCTTGCGGGAAACGTAAACTCCCGGCTGCAGTTTGATATGATCGATCGTAAAGCTTGTTATTTTTTTCATGTGAATGCTTCCTTTCTGACGTATATACTCATAGTATAAACGCGACGACGTAATTGTGCAATCACATTCTGATCCTGATCACCGGATTGTCTTATGTGAGGCAGAAATATACAAGATGTGGCATGCCGTTCACGCCATATATGAACCGTTCACGCAAAAAAACGCATTTATAAAGGTTATCCGATACAATATATTATAAGAAACCATATTTAAAATTGCGAAAATCAACCGTTTCTATATGGATATCATGACAATCTAAGAGAAAGAAGGAATTTTTATGAGGAAACAATCAAAAATACTAAGTATCCTGCTGGCAGTCAGTCTGACTCTGGGAAGTGCTCTTCCATCGTCTTCGCATACCATAGCGGCAGAAAACACAGATACGGCTTCAACAGCAGCCATAACAGTGACCCCGGATCCGTCACTTGGTACTCCGGATACCGGAAAGGATCTGGCACATCTTGCCTTTACGACCCAGACGCAGGATGGAACGAAAACCACAAACATATCGGTCAATAACTACTTGTATACTGCTGCAATACGCAATTCTTATCTGGAGCAGACAGAGGACGGAGGCTTTCTCCGCATGGAATTTAACGGGGTAAGCTTTTGGGTGGAAAAGTACAGCTCCGACCTGAAAGAGGTTTCCAAAATTACCCGGATCAGGTTTCCACTGTCAAAATTTGGCGGTTATTTTAAAGGAAAAGATGCCAGATATATTGTCTGCGGTGAAGACAATAAGGATGAGCTTGAGGATAAAGAGGTGATCCGGATCATCAAGTATGATATGGATTGGAATGAACTGAACCATGTTTCGGTTTATGGTGCCAATACACAATATCCATTTCACGCAGGAGACGTGGATATGACGGAAATGGACGGAACACTTTATATTCATGCCTCCCATAACATGTTTAAGTCTGAGGACGGGATCAATCATCAGGCCAATATGAGCTTTGCCGTAAATGAGGAAACCATGGAAATCCTTACGCAGCACACCAATGTAAGCCATAACGGGAAAGGTGGTCATGGATATGTCAGCCACTCCTTCTGCCAGCATATTGAACAGGATGACGGGAATATCTACCTGCTGGACCATGGAGATGGTTATCCGAGAAGTGTCCGTCTGCAAAAAATCGACAGTGGTCTTCAGAAAGTATCAAAAGTACTGGATATTTTAAAGATTGATGGAAAGATTGGAGAGAATGCAACCGGCGTTTCCGTTGGAAACCTGGCAATTTCCGGTGATCATCTCTTTATGGCCGGCAACAGTGTGGAACAATTTGGCGAATTATTCAACCCGGCAGGCAGCCAGCGTAATCTGTGGGTTTCCATTGCCAATAAAGATATGGACAGCGAACCGGTATTTGTGTGGCTGACTGATTATAAAAAAGACGGAATCTGGAATGCAAACACTCCATATGTTGTGCCTGCATCCGATGGAAACTGCTATGTGATCTGGGAGAATCCATATCAGACACAGGAAGATGATGGAACCTTTTTGTACACAAATAAATATTATACCCTGACCAAAATTGCCAAGATCAAACCGGACGGAACGATCGACGGTAAAATTCATACTATTTACGGAAATCTGTCAGACTGTCAGCCGATCATCACTTCGGACAATCAACTGGTCTGGTATACCACGAACAGCAGCTCTCCTTTGTTTTACACTCTGGATCTGGAAAAGTTAGATTCCTATGAATTTAATGGATTCCCGGATATCCGGAAATGTACAGTTACCCTGGCATCTGATTCCTATACCTACGATCAGAAGGCAAAGCCGCATCCTTCTTCCGGTCCGGCGGTCACCAGCATTTCCTATGGCGATTACCAGTTACAGAAGGGTGTGGATTATACGTTGTATTACAGTGATAATTCCCAGCCCGGTACCGGTTATGTAAATATTATCCCAAAAGGATTTTTTTCAGACCCTACCCAGATTATACACGAAAAGCTTGAGATTCCTTTTCAGGTAATCTATCCGGAAAATACACCAACACCGACCATAAAACCGACCGCTGTTCCGGTCATTTCCGAAACTCCGGTACCGGAGAAAACACCTTATCGTGAGCCGAGCTGGTTCCGTTCGCCGTCCCCTGGTGAAACAAAGAAACCGTCCGCCCCGGGAGTCCCGGACTCTTCGAAGAGTCCGGCTGCTCCAAATAGCGGTGCTACGAAAAAGCCGGTTGTGAAAACAACAGCGGTTCCAAATAAAACAGCCGCTCCTTCCACCGATCAAACGCAGAAAACAACTTCATCCAGAAAAAAGCTTTCCAAGGTAAAAAATGTGAAAGCAGTAAATCTTAGCAGCAAAAAACTGCAGATCACCTGGAAGCTGCAGACCGATGCAAATGGTTATCAGATTCAATATGCTCAAAATAAAAAATTTACGAAGAATAAAAAATCTGCCTCGGTCAGTAACTATCGTTCCTATAAAATTATTTCCGGTCTGAAAAAAGGGAAAATATATTACGTACGGGTACGGTCATATCAAAAGCAGACATCCGGGAAGATATATGGAAAATGGAGTAAGGTCGTAAAATGTAAGATTAAAAAGTAATGATCAAAGCACAATGATCCATGGATCAGAAATTCATATTAGAAAGAGGGAGTTTCATGAAAAAAACAAAGAAAACATTAAGTATTCTTCTGGCAGCGTGTCTGACTCTTGGAAGCGGACTTCTGCCCTCATATCCGCCTTTAATGGCAGCAGAAAACACGGATACGGTTTCGACATCACCGGTTACGGTTACCCCGGATCCGTCTCTTGGCACAGTGGATGGGAGTAAGGAACTTCCAAATCTGCTGTTTCGGACACCGGTTGAGGGCGGAGCTGTCTCCAATAATATCTCCAAAAATAATTATTCCGTCACGGGAAAAGCGGTAAATTCTTTTCTGGAAGAAAATGAGGACGGCAGCTTTTTGCGGATCGAGCATATTAACTCAGAGCTTGTTGTAGAAAAATATGACTCTGGTTTTACGAAAGCAGAAACAGTGACAAAACTTACTCTTCCACTTCCGGAATATGGCGGATATTTTAAAGGGGAAAATGCCCGTTATCTGGTTTGCGGAGAGGCAAATACCAATGAATCCAATGAAAAAGAGGTCGTTCGTATTATCCAATACGACAACGACTGGAAAGAGCTGGATCATCTTTCGATCTATGGTGCCAACACATATAAGCCATTTGCGGCAGGCAGCCTGCAAATGACAGAAATGAACGGGATTCTTTATGTCCATGGCAGCCATACGATGTATGCTTCATCCGATGGAAAACATCACCAGGCAAATATGGATTTTGCCGTAAAAGAAGATACCATGGAACTGGTAAAACAACATACAAATATAAGCTTTAGTGGAACAGGCGGACACGGATATGTCAGCCATTCCTTCTGCCAGCGTATTGCACAGGACGGAACGGATATTTATCTGTTTGATCACGGAGATGCCTATCCACGCTGTGCTTATCTGCAAAAGATCGATGGGGAATTAGAGGAAGTTTCACAAACGATGAAAATCTTAAAATTTGATGGAGCGACCGGAGACAATAAAACCGGTGCATCCATCGGAAATATCGAGATCATTGGCGATAATATATTTACTGCCGGCAACAGCACCGAACAATTTGGTGAGGAATATAATCCTTCCGATCACCGCCGGAATATCTGGATATCTATTGTGGATAAAAAGATGGAGTCGCAGAAATTTGTCTGGCTCACAGATCATGAAAATATGGGAAACTGGAATGCAAGAACACCATATCTGCTCCCGGCATCGGATGGCGGCTGTTATGTGATCTGGGAGGATGCCTATGAGGAGAAAGAAACAAGCGGCGATTGTTTTCGTTTTGTTTATAAATATGCCCTGACCAAAATTGCCAAGATCAAGCCGGATGGAACCATAGATGGAGAGATTCATACCATTTATGCTAATTTATCCGACTGCAAGCCTGTGATCACTTCAGACCAGAAATTAGTCTGGTATACTACAGGGAATACTTTTCCGGTCTTTTACACGCTCGATCTGAATCAGCTTTCTTCGTATGAATTTTCCGGCTTTGGGGACATTGCTAAATGCAGCATTACGATCGCTTCGGATTCTTATGACTATGAAAATCCGGGATATGAAAAAAATGATATCGGACCGGAAGTCTTATCGATCACTTACGGTGGTCTTGAGCTTATCAAAGATGTGGATTATTATGTAATATATAGTAACAACTATAATGTGGGCACAGGTTATATCTATATTGTTGGTAAAGGAATTTTTCAGGAACCAGCCACAGATTCCCATGATTCCAAATTGATCAAGATTCCGTTTCAGGTCAAATATCCGTTTGAACCGGAGGATACCGAAGAGCCGGAAGGCACTCCGGTTGTGGAGCCATCCTGGTTTTATACCAGTGCTCCATCGTCATCAATGACTCCGGGTTCAACCAGAAGGCCTTCGACCACAAAGGTACCGGGTTCAACCAGAAAACCTTCGACCACAAATGCATCGGAAGCTTCCCTATCGCCTGCTGCCACGACAGCACCGAAGAGAACACCGTATCCGAGAAGAACTGCCAAACCAGCCATTTCATCAACTCCTGTCACACCAGAAAAGATGACCGGTATCCGCCTGGTTAATCTCAAAGGAAAGAAAATGATGCTCACCTGGACGAAACAGGATAACGTATCCGGTTATCAGCTCCAGTACGCAATGAATAAGAAATTTAATTTAAAAAAGAAAACTCTTTCCTGCAGCAAATACCGCTCCATGAAATTAATATCCGGATTAAAGAAAAATAAAACCTATTATGTCCGGATGCGTGCTTATGTCCAAACAGACAGCGGTAATTTATATGGCAAATGGAGCAAAAAGATGAAATGTAAGATAAAAAAATAAAAAACAGGTCATCTCATAGAAACAGCAGATGATAAGAAGGACTGTACAATATTATGTACAGTCCTTCTTATGCTTTACGCATATAAAAAATAAATCACAGCGGCGGTGGCGATCACTTCCAGAATAAAAATCGCCGGCACACCAATATAAAACTTCGGCTTGTGTGTCTTATGGTGAAAAAAGTGCATGCCGCCATAAGCACCGAAAACACCAAAAACAGCCGCAAGCATTAAGGTATGCTCCGGGATACGCCAACGATGATGAGAGGCCTTCCACTTATCCAGTCCATAAATAAGAAATACAATCCCGTTGATCAAAAGATACAGAATAATCCATTGATAGTCCATATCGCAGTCTCCTTACATATTAGTTTTAGTAAATAACAATTATATCCCTATTTTACCTGTTTTTCCCGGAAAATTGTCCGGAATACCAGACGCACAAATGGTCCGCAATAAAACATCTGATAACAGATTGCCATAGGAAAGTTCATGGCCCAGGTCTGAATCCATGTTCCAAAAGATTGATTCTCCTTAAATAAAATCGTAGCGATCAGACTCATCACCGGACACATAATACAGCAGATACAAATAGAAATTGCATAGGTAATAAACTGTGGTCTGTCATCCGGTCTCATCACAGAGAATGCAAGACCTCTGGCAATCCTTCCGACCACAAAAAACTCTAAAACAAATGCGATAGGTACCATAACCGGCAATTCATGAAGGGCAAGAAAAAATGTCTGGCCGGTCACGCCTCCCGTGTTTAACGCTACGTTGTAAACGACCATTCCATAAACCATCACTGTCGCCATAATAATTGTAAATACAACATCCTGAAATTTGTTTTTTGGCATAAAAAATCCTCCTTATGATAACTGATTTTGACGTGTTGTTCGTTATCATCCCGGAGGATTGTGCGTTTCCAATTTCAACCTTATTTACTTAGCGAAGCGATTATATCACAATTCATTTTGAAATGCAATGAATTTTTATAACTTTAACAACATTTGATTCCTATACTCTTACAGGCATCATATAAAGCAGATAACCCTGTCTCTTCAAAATCAAGATGCTGCTCATATTCCTGATCGGCAGACTCAAAGATCAGACTGCTTTTCCCGCGGCTTTTGATCTTGAGCTGATATTTTCCCTTTTCGGTGTATGTCCGGTTGATCAGCATGACTTTGCGGACTTCGGTAATATCGGATATATTTCTGATATATTGTCTGCCATTTATGGTGATCTCCAGCTTTTCCTGCGAGATCAGAATTGCTGCTTTCATCACACCCTTTGTCTTTCGGTCACGAATATAGTAGAACACGCATACGACCAGGACACTGATGACCAGTGCCAGCAACGGGATTATATCCTCCCACTTACCTGGGATGATTCCCACCTGATCCAGTATGATATATACCATAAACTGAAATAGGAAACATACTGCAAAAAGGAGGCACATATGAAGTTCTGCCCCTTTTGTCTGAAAAACACTGTCTTTTACTGTGATCTGAAATTTTTGTTCTGTCATTTTTACTCCTTTGAATGAATCTCTGGTTATTGTACGCAAATGGATTGCTGAGCGTATTATATCACAAATTCGCAACGCAAGGGAGCTTGTTCACTTGCGCAGAATTTGTGAACGACAAAATCTTAAAGCACAACGTGCGACAGATGCGAAGCATCTGGATTTTGGAGATATTATATCATACCAACGTGCAAATGAAAATCGGGATTTTACTTTATGATTATCTGCCTATGATTACCTGCTATTTAATCTTGACAAATAAAAATGACAATGATATAATTCATTTTGACAATAATCATTGTCATTTTGACAACAATTTTCGTCATACGGAGGTGTGTGTATGATCCTGCGAAATCGTTTAAAGGAACGTAGAGCCGCACTCAATGTCAATCAACAGGAAATGGGACGTCTTTGTGGTGTATCCCGGCAAACCATCAGTCTGATCGAACGTGGAGATTATTCTCCATCCGTTACGCTTGCCCTGACGATTGCAAAGGTGTGTGGTGTTACAGTAGAAGAAATATTTTATTTAGAGGAGGACAATGAAAATGGAAAATAACGCGATCAAAGAGGCAAACCGTAAGGCGATGCCTAAATTTATTTTGTTAACGATCATCTGTGTGATCATCGGTGGTACCGGGGGATATCTGTCTGCCAGATTCAGCCTGAACACCTTATCCGGCACGCTCCGGTCTACCGGTTCATTTTTCGGAACATATATTGCTCCATGGTTTCTGATAGGTATTGCCGTAATTATGCCTGTTATCCTGGCACCTTGTTATCAAAAGGCAAAAAAGCTGCTGGGAGGCTGGGATGGAGAAAATGAAGAGATTTCTGATGCCATTGAGAGTCAGGTTTCCTTTATTATCTGGCTGTCAAATGCTGCCTTGATCCTCTCCTATTTCTTAATTGCAGCATGCTATTCCAAAGGCTTTGCCACTTTTGAAAGTTCTTCGAAAACGACTCTTTTATTTATCGGTATTGCGGCTTTTGTTGGAATTATACCGGAAACTATTATTCTACAGCAAAAGAGCGTAGATATTGTAAAGAAAATGAATCCGGAAAAGACAGCCTCTGTCTACGATATGAAATTCCAAAAGAAGTGGATGGATAGCTGCGATGAAGCAGAAAAGCTTATGATCGGAAAATGTGCTTTTAAAGCATATCGTTCTACCAACATGACCTGTGGCACTCTGGCAATTATTCTGGCATGCTGTGCTCTTGTTTTTGATATTGGATTCCTGCCATCCTTTTGCGTCTGTCTGATATGGATCATAAATCATACTTCCTACTGCCGCGAAGCCTCAAGATTAGCTAAAATGGGAAACAAAATTACTTAAAATATTAGACGCTTGAAAAAACTCCTATATGTACACATTTTTAGTACATATAGGAGTTTTTCTCTACAATCCTTTATTTTTCAGATCTGCGACAAGCTGCACATAAAATTCACGTACATCAAAACCCGGAATATTTTCCCGGTTCAGATCGATCACATCTCCGTGGGAAATGCCCCGTTTGCCCTCAACCGTCAGAAACTGATAGTTTTCTCCCCATGGAAATGATTCCTCTCCCACCAGCCCATCATTGGCTCCATCGAAATATTTCACCAAAGGGTAGGTGAAATTTAACGGAAATCTTCCAGACATGGGTTTGTTCAGCTTTGATCCTACAGATTGATAATATATGCCAGGACTATCCTTGATTTCCTCGTTGAACTTTTCGCAGTTTTCAAAGGTAAGATCATGCACCGCTGCCAAAAAATCCGGATTCACATCTCCCAGCTTTGCAGCCCCGGCATTATATGCCTTTTCTACTGCATGCTGCTGTTTTGCAGAAATCTTGTTTAGAAGATAATCTGCAAACTGGCATCCCCGGTGCGGCGTATTGATCGTGGTCAGGGATGCAACATATGGTGCTGCATCTGTCAGAGCGATCATAGCTCTGGAGTCAAGTCCCCCCTTGGAATGGGCAATGATATTTACCTTCTCACAGCCTGTTTTATCCACAATCTCATGAACCCTTGTAGCGAGCTGCTCTGCACTGTCCCGCACGGCAGAGGCACTGTTATGATTGCCGTAATAGATCCGGGCTCCATTCTTCTCCAGCTCCTCCGGAATCCGTCCCCAGTAATTTAAATGCTCAAAATCCCTGAAAAAAACACCGTGAACCATCAATATTGGGTACTTTGTCCGGCATATCTCCTGTTTCGCCCGTTTTTTATTTCGTTTGAACCGCATTTTTTCCATCTTTACTTCCTGACCGGTAGTTTTGATGATCACATGCAGCATGATCAGATGAGCCACCGGGATCCAGCCGCACACAACCCCAAGAACACGCCACCGGATTCCGAGCTGTTCCGAGGTCAGGTATACCGTGATAATGCCGGTCCAAAAAATAATGTTTTCCAGCAGGATCACGATTCCAAGACGGATCAGCCAGTACGAGGTCTGCTGTTTCAGCCCTGCCGGTCCTCCAAACCACGTTTGATAGAGTCCAAAGAAGCCAAGCAACAGATAGATCGACAATATAACTGTGGTAAAGCAGAATAATTTTAACATGATCCTGCCAAAATTACAGATTCTAACTCGTTTCATATTAACCTAATATTCCTTTCTACTGCCGCACCTCTGCATCATTCTCCGGGACTGCTTGAGATCACTTTACCGGTATTCCAAAGCATAACGGTCCGCCTGGCAGCATCCAGACGCTCCTCCTCGGAATGAAAATCAATGGTGACAGAATGACAGCCACATTCCAGGCACATCACATAATAACCACAGCCACATTCCTCTTCCAAAAGTGCACCGCCATCACAAAGCGGGCAGTCATTAATCTCTAGCATATCTTCGATGTTCATGATTTTTCCTCCTCTTTCTTTCCAATCTGACATTGTAATCATTAAAAATCATCAATTGACGGCTGGCTTCCATCATAATACTTGGTGACAGTATTCTTCAACTTCTTCTGTAAATTACTTAGACTTCTGCAAAATGAATGGAACCGGTTAAAATATTTTTCTGCCATATTTTTTTATATCCTCCAATAGATACTCATCATGTATCTCATTATAATAGAAAATATCAATTTTGCGCAAGGTCTCTATCTGTTCCAGCATCTCATCTAAGGATTCACTGTCCACGTTACCATACACCACAAAATCAATGTCACTCCTGGGGGCTGCCTTTCCTGTTGCAAAAGAACCAAACAGAGCCAGTCCATCCGCTCCGCATTTTTTACAGGCTGCGGACACTTTCTTTATGATTTCCTCGATGGGCATGACATTTAATTTTTCATTGCCTTCTTCGAACTCTACATCTTTCAATTTTGTACGGAACCTCCTTAATAACCACTAACACCATTTTACATGAATCAGACGGGCTGTCAATAATCTCCATTCCTCTTCGTACGATTTCTCTTATTCCGTTTTTCCGTAAATCTCATACAGGATCAGATCCCGCATCCGCTCCATGGTCTCCTCATATACCGCATCATGAAGAATATTTCTTCCTTCTGCCCCCAGTACATATATCTTGATCAGATTTGTCACAACTCCAATGTTGATATCCGGGCGTATCCCCTCCATATGCTGAAAAAACATGGCTGAAATATCCGTCTCCCTCTGCAGATCCGGTTTTGCCTTCTCCGGAATCATCTCTAAAAGACGCTGTTCATCCTCGGGAGAAAGGCTTGGAAATACACTATAATTCTCGTCTATCATAAACTTTAGATAAATTCTCGCCTCTGCCGGTCCTGCCTTCTCTTTTCCATTCAATGCCATTTTGATCAGTTCCGGGATCATCTTCCTCCGGTACTGCAGAACCTCATATACATAAGCCTCCTTCGACGGGAAAAAATTATAAAAGGTACTAACGCCAATGCTGGCTGCCTCTGTAATTTTGGCAACCGACATATGTGTCATTCCATATTGTTTCAGCAGATCAAAGCCTGCCGCAAGCATTTTTTCTCTGTATTCTGTTCTCTCTGCCTCTGTAAATACCCGCTTTGCCATCTGTATCCTCCCCAAAACAGCTGTTGAAAATAATATTACTCATTTCTATTATTTTCCTTCAAAGCTTCCACCATGTCAATCCTTGAAATTTTTCTTTTTTGAGAAAGAAGTGACAGCTCATAGGTGATCCAGGTAAGTACAAAGCCAATCACAAGCGCTTTCACTGTAAGCACCGGCGATAACATCATTCCATAATTTTCTATGGTATCCGAATATCCAACCTTTACAAAGGCATAGGCGATCGGTATTCCCAGCAAAAATCCGATACATACCAGAATATGATTGATATTCAGTACCCGGTTGGAAATCTCCTGTCTGCCAAAGCCAAGCACCTTCATCACAGATATGTTGACAGATGTTTCCGATATGATCATATTGATGATGAGATACAGCACAAATACACCAAGAACGATTCCGACAATTTCAAATATGATAATGATTGCTTTCATCGGCCCCATGATGTTTTCCATGGTGTCTGCCGTGACAGTCATCTTCGTCTCACTTGCCACCAGCTTCTTGTCTAATGTTAGTTTATCCTTACTGATAATACAGTTATATGCCTGATCACTGACGTCTGCAAGGTTTGCAGCATTCTTTCTTGAAGTATACAGATAACAATGGGTATTATCCTCTACAACACCACTGATTGTTACCTTATGCTTTTTCAGATCGGCAATATTATAAAATGCAAATTTCTCTCCGGTTTTCACACCATAAGTCTGCGCCGCTGCACTTGTCAGATAGTATTTGTCCAGATCCAGCTTATTCCCGTTTTCTGTATGATCCGGGAATAAGCTGGAATTTTCATCAATCCCCTGTGCAGAAAGCTGTACGGTACTCCCCTCTACCTCATAATATTTCTGAAATAATGCTTCACCCTTCTCCGGGGTGTTCTCCTGCAGAGAATTCAACCGATATAAATATTCATATTTTATAGAGCTGGTCAGTCTGTCCTTTAGCAGGACATTCAGACTGTCACTCATAATAAGACCGGCAAGAATACAAAATGCGGCAATTGCAACACCAACGGTTGTCACGATACTTCTGCCCGGATGTCCGACCACGCTTCTGACCTTCATTTTTGTCTGTGTCTTCGCGGAGCTGTTTTTCATTACACCTACTATTCTGCTGTCTTTTCCTGTATTGCGAAGCAAATCAACCGGTGACTTTTTTAACAGCTTTGCGGATTGTATTGCAATCGCCGTGGAGTAAAGAAGTGCCGGTGCCACCAACGCAAGAATGATTGAAGGGACATTATATGTCGCCGTATAGACAAGCTTTTCAAAATCATATTCAATATAAAAACGGCAAAGTACTCTGGTCACGGGGATTGCACATCCAATTCCAAGAATGCTTCCAATGATACCCGGTATCAGACCATAGCGCACATAATGGCCAATGATCTGTTTCCTGGAAAAACCCAGTGCAAGAAAGGTTCCCAAAAGATACTGCTCATTTTTGATATTTCTTCCAAGGATCATAACGATCAATGTAATGATAATGATAAACATAACCGGAGCGTACATGGTTGCCATGTTTGTAACGGCATCGCCTTCATTGACCGGCATCGAAATTCTTGTATTGGAGGTGGCTGCCAGATAACTTGCAATCACATACTCTTTATTCAGCTTTTCCCGCACCTCTTTGGAATTGTCTTTTAGGTACTTGATAGAATAGTATCCTGCTTCCACGGTATCAATCTGATCAAATTCCTTGTCATCTACTACCATGACTGCAAATTTTTCATTGTCAATGTAACCGGAAAGCTTTTCAAGCATATAGATGTAATCAGACTTTGTGGTATATGCGGACACTTGATATGAATACTTTCCGCAAGAAATCGTATCCCCGACCCTGATGCCATGGATATCTGCAAAATCCTGCGTCAGAAGTGTTTCTCCCGTCCCCGGTTTATGCCCTTCTCTGATCTCGCACAGATTCAGTTTTTCCGGCATATCAAAGACACGAAGCGTTGTCCCCTTTAAATCTCCGCTTTTACATTTGATATCCTTATAACGACTGTATTCTATCAGGACATCGTATTTCTTTTCCAATTTTTTGATATTCCCGTTAGAAATCGGCTTATAGGTTACAAATTCTGCATCCTCTGCCTTGTATTTTTCCACAAAATCACTGACCACATTTTTTAATGTATAGCCTGTTGATATGGCACCAACGATGATCACAGATGTCAGTGTCGTAAGAATAATACTTATAATATAAAAAGATATATTTTTCTTTATGCTGCGCACAGCCCTCTTGTTGATCGTCATATTACAGTTCCATCTCCTCTACTCTTTTCTTGTCTTCGTTTTTCCGGTTTGATGTCACCTTACCATCGGTAATCCGGATAATGCGGTCAGCCATTTTTGCAATATTCAGATTATGGGTAATGATCACAACGGTTGTCTGATAAGTTTCATTCATCTGCTGCACTCTCATCAGAACATCTCTCGATGATTTTGTGTCAAGAGCTCCCGTCAGCTCATCGCAAAGAAGAATATCCGGTTTCTTTACCATGGCTCTCGCAATGGCAACACGCTGCTGCTGACCGCCGGAAAGCTCCTTCGGAAAATGCTTTTGATATTTTACAAGACCCAGATTTTCAAGCAATGTATCTACGCTAACCGAATCATTCACAAGCTCCGCTGTCATCTCAATATTTTCCCGAACCGTCAGATCCGGTGTCAGATTATAGGATTGAAATACAAAACCAAGCTGATTTCTCCGATACAGCTCCAGCTCTTTGGTAGACATCTGCTCCAGATCCTTTCCATCCACCAGCATGCTTCCTTCCGTTACCTTGTCAAGACCTCCAAGTATATTCAACAATGTACTTTTTCCACTTCCGCTGGGTCCGAGGATAACGACGATCTCTCCCTTTTCCATACTGAAATCCGCATGGTCCAGCGCAAATACCGTTGCTTCCCCCTTTCCATATTTTTTTACGAGATTTTTTCCTTCGATAAACATTCTGAATCCTCCCTGTTTTATGCGAATATTTTATTTATTTCATTCGCATTTATGTTAGTCCCAACTAACACATATGTCAAGAGGTTTTGCGAATATTTTTTATTTTTTATTCGTATGCATCAAAAAAACAGTGAATCTACTTTAGTACATAGATTCACTGCCATTGTTATTTAGCAAACATTTCCCATTTTATTGTATACAAATCTTTTATTAATACCCCCATGTCATCAGCTTCCACTGACCGCCCTCTGAACGTGCCAGCCACCAATGCCAGTCATTATATTCAAAATCCACGTTAAATGCACCCGCATCCATTTCATCCTTTGGTGAATGAAAATCACTTTCAAACATAATACATTCTGTAAACGTTTCTTTATTATCATTCGCATTTTCTAATTCCTGCAACCAGCTTAAATTTTCACTTTCACTGCACGTCTGATCTGATCCGTATCGGATGCTGTGCATTTCGCAGCCCTTCCAGTTATTAAACTCATTCATGATCGTCTGAATCGCCTCATCCATATCTTCTTTAGAATATAACTTGGAGCTGCCGTAATCGCAGGTAAAATTATACTCCACCTTGTTATCACTTTTCCTTGTCGTAGCAAAGCACACGCTGACCACGGCAAATGCTGCAATCGCGAGCAGAACGATCCAAACTGCAGGCTTTTTATAATTCATAATATTCTTCACTCTCCCCTTTACATGATCCTCGCCAAAGGCAACCGGACAGGCTGCAATCCTCTTCCGTCCCACGCTGCAATTTAACAATGCCTGACAATAATCCGCTTTCCACTCTTTGCCCTCTCCAATAATCGCTCTTTCATCACAAGCATACTCAATATCCCTGCAAAAGAGAATATATGCGATCCAGCAAAGTGGCTGAAACCAATAAATTGACAATATCACGAAACCAAGTGGTTTCCAAAGATGATCTTTTCGTTTTAGATGTGCCTTTTCATGCCTTAATACAAATTCCTTTTCTTCCCCGGTCATCCCCGATGGACAATATATTTTCGGCCGCACGATCCCAAAAATAAAAGGACCGGAAATGTCGTCACATTCATATGTGTTTTGCTCCGTGCGTATGGACGCCCGAACCCTTCGTTTCAGCAAAATGTAAGTGACCACTGTATAAGCAAGCATCCCCAACACTCCGATGATCCAGACTATGGTACCGACGTGCAGAAATACCTGAATTACATTCACACCGGTGGCCCTTGCGGAAGTAAATTGTTCATGAATCACAGGATTTACAACAGCGTCCACAGGTTTCAATCCTGTTTCAAGCATTGGTTCCTGTTGCGATGCAATCCCCACTGATACGGGCGTACAGTTTGGAATCAGGCTGAAAGTGCTCTCCAAAGGAACCGGCACGATCAGCTTAACTGCAACGATCACCCAGAGAAAGCATATTAACCTTTTCGGTGCTTTCTGAAACAAAAGTCGCAATACGATAATTGAAAAAATCAATACACTGACAGTAAGTGCATTGTTTAATATCATTATAAAATATCGTTCCATAGGCTACTCCTCTCTGTATGCATCAATCATTTTCCGGATCTCTGCCACATCCGCAGATGATAGTTTCTTACGGGAGGCAAAGGCTGCTATAAATGCCGGCAGCGAACCATCAAAGGATTCCTCAATGATCTTTTCACTTTGTGCCGCTCCGAATTCCTCTTTGGTCATTACAGAAGAAACAATTCCTTTCTCATTTTGAAATATGCCCCGCTCACATAATCGCTTTAGCATCGTATACGTGGTGGACTTTTTCCACTCCAGCCGCTCTCCGCAGAGCTTGACGAGCTGGCCGGAGGGAATCGGCTCATTGTCCCAGATAATATCGGCAAATTTACTTTCTACCGCTCCCAGTTTTAACTCTTCCATTTGTTCATCCCCTTTTGGTCTAATTGATGTAGATCATTTCTTTAGTGTTAGTCTACTATGATTAGACCGATTTGTCAACTGTATTTTTTTATTTTCTCAATAAAATTTTAGAACAAATAAAAAAGTGAAAAACCAGCGTTTTTTCCTTGATCTCTGCTATGTTACGAGCCTTTCCTATACACAAAAAAAACAAAGACCCGGATTGTCCCAAAGTCTTTGTCTTTTGGTATCAAATAATTTTTTTACGGCTTCCTTCAGCTCAATTATTCATTTTCTCAACGAAGCTTGCAGCTTTTACTGTCATTTCTACCCATCCCGGCACAAAACCACTCCGTAATGCATTTTTGACAGATTTAAGAT
>OLWA01000048.1_pt1 | contig 137358 bp, 150 predicted proteins | sample 1673251 | NCBI WGS metagenome assembly OLWA01 (sample SAMEA3178937, study PRJEB25190) | human gut metagenome | biome: human gut; feature: human-associated habitat; material: faeces | place: Austria | collected 2013 | reverse complement strand
GGAGTTATCCGAAGGTAAGGGATGTAAGAGATAATTTAATGTGCAGTTTTGAAGGGTCAAAACCTTTCAGTAAGTAGTGCGTGGCATTGCAGCGCATATTCCTCGATAGCTCAATGGTAGAGCGCACGGCTGTTAACCGTGATGTTGTAGGTTCGAGCCCTACTCGGGGAGCTTAATTATTTGAGATTTGTGTTGCATAATTTCCTAAATTATGTATATAATGTAATATAACATGGTGACATAGCCAAGTGGTAAGGCGTGGGACTGCAACTCCCTGATCGGCGGTTCAAATCCGTCTGTCACCTTAAGAACTCACAAGATACAGCTTGTGAGTTTTTTGTTATATAATAAAAATAAAATCCGGAAGCTGCTAGATTGTAGCCAGCTTCCGGATTGCGTTATCTTTTATGAGAAGCTCATAATGCTCTGCAAAGAAATTACTGCTTGCATAACCTGGATGTTCACGCCTGCCGAATTCCGTAAGTATATTGCAGACTTTGTTAAAGTCTGTAGGAGAACATTTTGTACGCTCTATAAACAGATAATATCTTCCTGAGGAAGGATCCTTATAGAGAGTGCTTCTGTCATCGTATATTCCGGCAATTATTCCTGCGGCTTCACATATGGTATCAAGTGAATCAAATGAGAATATCCTGTTAAGCTGCACAGGCTGCCCCGGATTGTCTCTATGGGAAAATCCGGCAGAACTGTCTGCAGAACCGGAGCCTGTCTGAAAATGGCTGACTGTACCTGTACTGTCATTCTTAGAATCCGAGGTGCCTTTAAGCGACTGGTTAAACGGCACAAAAGACGAAGAGCCTTCTGCATCTGAATCTACCGGTACAACATTCTTGTTAAGATACTCTCTTACTTTGTTAAAAAGACTTATCACGTCATCAGCACCATTATTGTCATCAGCATTGTCAGGGACACTATAATCCGCATAGTCATCCGACATGTCATCGCTCATGTCACCGATATCTTCAATGTCATCACCAAAATCATCCGGGTCATATTCCTCATCAGGCGTAAATCGTGAAAAACGTGTATCAAGCTCCTCAGGATCATCAACCTTAGTTATTACAAGAACGATGCATTCAGAAGAAACAGGAATTGCCTCAATCATAAGTGGCATGTTCTCGGCATCAAAACCAAATTCGTAAGATGCCTGGCGCATCATATCACGAAAAAGTTCTTTTGCTTTCTCTGTACCATATGCAAGTTCACTAAGCTTAAGGTGCCTGTCAGCAAGGTCGGCTTTGTCAAGAATGCATCTGATCTGTTTTTCACTTAGTTTTTCTATCTTCATTACTGCATCACTTCCATTCTGATTATACTTATTAATATCCGTCACAAAACCACATATTTTTATGTGCATTTGTGTAAATATAGTATACCATTAAAGACTGATATGTAAAGGAATTATACTAAAATTTAATTATTTCCATATGACAGATTTGAGAATAAAATTTATAAAAATATATTTCAAATACTCACATTATGGGTATATAGTAAACAATGGTTGATATTAATAATTATATGATGTAAAATGTAAGCACAGATGGTGACTGGGGCATCATATAAGAGGGGGGATTAATATGTAAGAGAGGGATAAGTATCAGTGGTGTAACCGCTTGACATTACAAAGCATCTTTTTGGGTGGGGATAGTACATTACACATCATCAGTAATCTATATTTTCTAAGACATTCTATCTATGATATGGTATCACAGACCAGTTCATATTTTATTACACATATTCTTTTACTTGAACTTAGAATGTTGCAATAACCAGTAAGTATCTTTAGAATTTCCAGAATTATAACAATATACCAGAATGAGTAACCCAGGCTGTCTTATGCAAAAAGTGGGGACAATATGTAAATTACCTGAATATACAGCTGCAAGCTGCTGCATACGTGTATGAATTAACAGGAGAATAATAAAGACAGAGGAGGACATGGCAGAGAGCTGTTATGTTAGAAAATACAAATTGTTCTGACTTAAGCAGAATAAAATAAAAATGAGGAAAAGGAATGGGCAATTTCCGAGATGAAGTTCAATGTCTGCTTAACAGCAGTATTAGAGTGACCTTTCAGGGGAAAAGTATATTCAATGCAGGGGAGGTGAACGAAAAAACAATAGATGATAATGAATCATGCATGAGAGATTTTGTGGTTAATGATTATGGAGTCCTTGTGCAGGTTAATTATGATATTATAAGAGACGAATAATGTTATATGATAAGGCTCCGTAAGAACCCCTTTATGCGGATGCTGTATAAAGCTCCTGTCCGGTGTCAGATGGTATTGTAAGCCCGGAAGGAGCTTTTACTTGTATACATGGCATATTAGTGATAAAATTGATTTTGTTTTAAGATTAAACTGAAGAATGGGGATTATCATATATGGCAAGGCAAAAGATGAGAAAAAAAAGCGGAGCGGGAATAGTCCTGGCAGTTGTTGTAATTGCGGCTGTCGCGGTCGTGGCAGGACTGATTATATACAGGAAGGCTCCTACATCGGCAAAGATGCCGCTTAGCGCATACTTTGGAACAACAGGTGAAGATTCTTCTGTGATTATTATGCTTAACGGTCAGAAGGCAGACTGTGCCGGAATTGTTAAGGATGGCAGGGTATATCTTCCGCAGAATTTTGTACAGGATGAGCTGAACAAAAGACTTTATCTTGATGATGCATCGGGTAATATACTTTATGCTGATGGTAATTGCGTGATTACAATAAAGCCCGGTGAGAATATCAATTATGACGATGAGGGCGGACAGCATTCTTTTGATGTACCCGTAATGATTCAGGAGAATGATACAAGATATCTTAGCATTGACTACGTTAAGTCATGTTCAGATATGGATTATAATTTTTATGATTCACCTGCAAGAGTGGTTATTGAAAATGATGATTATACCAATACATATGCAACAGCCAAAAAGAAAATAAAGGTAAGGTACCGCGGAGGGGTCAAGAGCAAAATTCTTGAAGAACTTGATAAGGGTACAGAGCTTGTATACAGGAAGGCAGTTGATGAATGGGCAGAGGTGCAGACACCGTCAGGCGTAGTAGGCTATGTACCTGCCAAAGACCTTGATGATGGCACAACAAAGACAAGACAGAGTAATTATACGCATGAGATTTCTTCTATTAAGAAGGAACACAAGATATCACTTGTGTGGTTTCAGATTGGTGGAAAAGCCGGGAATTCCAATATAGACAATCTTATTGCCAATACATCGGGAATCAATACAATCTCCCCTACATGGTATGCTGTAACATCAGAGGATGGAAGTCTTTCGGATTATTCATCAGCGGATTTTGTGAAAGCCATGCATGCAAGAGGAATAGAGGTATGGCCGCTTGTAAGTGATTTTGAGAACAGTGTGAACAGCAAGAAGCTGTTATCGTCTGAACAGGCAAGACACAATATGATTGACAAGCTGACAGGTGATGCGGCAAGATATGGATATGACGGAATAAATATTGATTTTGAGCGGGTGACAAAAGACAGTGGTGACGATTATCTGCAATTTATAAGAGAACTTTCGGTAGAGTGCAGAAGAAAAAATATTGTTCTTTCAATAGACAATTACAAAGCAGAAGCATATAATTCACATTACGATATGGAAGAGCAGGGCATATATGCGGATTATGTAATACTTATGGGATATGATGAACATTATGCAGGCTCAGAGAGCGGTTCTGTAGCGTCCATAGGATTCGTGGAGGACGGAATAAAAAAGGCACTTAAGTCTGTGCCTGCAGATAAGCTTGTTAACGCAGTGCCATTTTATACAAGAATATGGACAATTAAGGACGGAACCACAACAAGCCGTGCCGTAGGTATGCAGACGGCGATAGATGATCTGAGTAAAAATGGGGCTCCGGCTATATGGGATGATACAGTATGCCAGTATTTCGGTTCATATGAGAAAAATGGTGAGACAGTAAAGATATGGGTAGAAGAAGACCGCTCAATAGAAGAAAAGCTTAAGGTTATGGATAATTACGGACTTGCGGGTGTAGGCGCCTGGAAGCTTGGCCTTGAGAAGAATTCCGTATGGAGTGTCATAAGCAGATATGCTGCCGGGTAATCATAGTGATAAACCGGTGTAATATTAGGTATGTGCTGATAATATAATATATGTGAGTAAATGTTCCGGAACAGCATATGAAGCACATTAATTTTGAACGTCTTAAGAAGGTCAATTTCAATATCAGAACGGTGATGGCGGTATTGCTTATCGCCGCGGTATATATTACGGCAGTAAGAATCCTGCCGCTTGCGTCATCTACGGACAAAAAGAGAGTTGTGGTGCTTGATGCCGGACACGGAGGCAGTGATTCGGGTAAGATTTCGGTTACGGGAAGCCTTGAGAAGAATCTCAATCTTTCAATTACATTAGAGCTTAAGACAATTCTTGAAGATGCCGGATATGAAGTAATCCTTACAAGGAAGGATGAAGACGGGCTGTATACTGAAAAGGACAGGAATAGAAAGATTGCTGACATGAAAGAGCGGTGCAGGATAATTAATGAAAGCAGTGCGGATGTTGTTGTCAGTATTCATCTTAACAGCTTTACTGACCCTAAGGTGAATGGCGCACAGGTATTCTATTACAAGCATTCTCAGGATGGGAAAAAGCTTGCACAATGTATACAGGAGTCTTTCAGAGACAATCTGAACCCTGATAATAAGAGGATTGAGAAGTCGAACGATTCATATTACATGCTTCTTAATACGAAGCTTCCGACAGTCATTGCGGAATGCGGCTTTTTGTCAAACGGTGAGGAAGCTGCACTGATTGATACGCAGGAATACCGTCATAATATTGCGCAGGCGGTATTTGAAGGAATTGAAAATTATTATAAAAAGGATAGTGAATAGATACAGATGGACACAATTATTGAACAGATAACAGGCAATGAGAGTGAAGATGCACTTATATATGAGAAAGCATCAAAGATATTAAGAAGCGGAGGACTTGTTGCTTTTCCAACGGAGACGGTATACGGACTTGGCGGAGATGCACTTAACAAAGACGCATCAAGAAAAATATATGCAGCCAAGGGAAGACCATCAGATAACCCGCTTATAGTGCATATAGCAGACAGGAACGATTTGTATAAGCTTGCAGAAGAAGTACCTGAAACTGCATTGAAGCTTGCTGATGCATTCATGCCCGGACCAATAACTATAATACTTAAGAAGAAGGAATGTGTGCCGGGAGAAACAACAGGCGGTCTTGATACAGTTGCTATCAGAATGCCAAGGCATCCTGTGGCAGCAAGGATGATCAGGGAATCGGGAGTGTATGTCGCGGCACCGAGTGCCAATACCTCAGGACGTCCGAGTCCCACAAAGGCAAAGTATGTCATAGAAGACCTTAACGGAAAGGTTGATATGATAATAGCTGATGATACAGTTGATATAGGCATAGAATCAACCATAGTAGATCTTAGTGAGGAAGTACCTACAGTGCTGAGGCCGGGCTATATTACACTTGAGATGTTAAGAAAGGTACTCGGCAGGGTTGAGATAGACAAGGCAGTGGAAGCCGGCAATATACTGGCATCCGACATTGCACCAAAGGCTCCGGGAATGAAGTACAGACATTACGCACCTAAGGCAGAACTTACAATAGTAAGCGGCAGTGAAGACTCTGTGGCACAAAAAATTAATGAACTTGTGTCAAAAAGACTTGAAGATGGCGCAAAAGTGGGTATAATGACTACAGACGAGAATATTTACAGATACACAAAAGGGGAAGTAAGAAGTCTGGGTCTCAGGGCTGATGAGGCAACTGTAGCAAAGAACCTGTTTGCTGTTCTCAGGGAGTTTGACGATATAGGAGCCGAATATATCTATTCGGAGGCATTTGCCAACTCCAACGTCGGACAGGCAGTCATGAACAGACTTATTAAAGCAGCCGGGCATAGTATAATAGAAGTATAAGGGACGGATAAGAGGCAATACAGTGAAAAAATACAATAAAGTTATTTTTGTATGTAATGGTAATACCTGCAGAAGTCCTATGGCAGCGACTATATTTTCAAGTGTTAAGAATGATGACAAACTGCTTGTGGCATCAAGGGGGATGGTCGTTCTGTTTGATGAACCGTACAATCCCAAGGCAGTTGCGGTATGCGCCGCACATGATATGATTATGCCTAATAATCCGGCTACACAGATATCAGCGGATGATTTTGGCAACGATACGCTTGTTCTTACTATGTCTGATGCGCAGAAGAACAAGATATATGCAGAATTTGACAATGCAATAAATGTATATACTCTTGCCGAGTACGCGGGCAGACCTGAGGATTATGAGGTAATGGACCCATGCGGCAAAGGCATAGATGAATACAAAAAATGTTTTGACGGGCTGTACGAACTTGTTACCGGGGCAGCAGCGAAGATGAACTAGACTAAGACTGGAGGAAGATAAAAGATGATAGCAATAGGATGTGATCACGGTGGATTTGAATTGAAGAATGAGGTGATTGAGCACCTTAAGAGCAGAGGAATTGAGTGCGTGGATGTTGGATGCCACAGCAGGGAATCATGTGATTATCCTGAATTTGCAAAAGCAGTATGTGCGCAGATAACAGACGGCCAATGCCAGCTTGGAATTCTCATATGCGGAACAGGCATAGGAATGTCAATCGCAGCCAACAAAGTCAGGGGTATAAGGGCAGCACTCTGCGGTGACTGCTTCAGCGCACAGGCAACAAAGGAACATAACAATGCCAATGTACTCTGCCTCGGAGCAAGAGTTACAGGTCCGGGACTTGCCCTTAAGATTGTAGATACCTTCCTTGATACTCCATTTTCCAATGATGAGAGGCACGTGAGAAGAATATCCAAGATCGAGGACTAGATTCAAAATCAAAGACTTTTACACAGAAGTGAGGATTAGTCGATGAGTGATAAGAGAAAAGATTATATATCATGGGATGAGTATTTTATGGGAGTGGCAATGCTTTCAGGCATGCGCTCCAAGGATCCCAATACACAGGTCGGCGCATGTATAGTCAGCAAGGATAACAAGATTCTTTCGATGGGATATAACGGACTGCCGAGAGGATGCTCCGATGATGAATTCCCGTGGTGCCGTGAAGGTGACCCTCTGGATAATAAATATATATATACAGCACACAGTGAACTTAATGCAATACTTAATTACAGAGGTGGAAGCCTTGAGAATGCTAAGATTTATGTAACACTGTTTCCATGCAATGAGTGTGCCAAAGCTATTATTCAGGCCGGAATTACCACAGTAGTATACGACGATGACAAGTATGCCACATCAGCATCGGTTATTGCATCAAAGAGAATGTTTGATGCTGCAGGAGTGCGCTACTACAGGTATCAGAGGACGGGAAGAAAGATAGAGATTACTCTATGAATAATAAAAAGACAAAGACCGCTGCATAACATTATATGTAGCGGTCTATTATATCTGTATAAATGCTGATTGAGCCGTCATAGACTATCTTGAGTAATGCATCAAGCCGGCGGAGGGCAAGGGAAAGAAGCTCATGTGATATGATTGAGCTGTCATATGCATCAGCAAGCTCATCAATATCGACGACACGAACCATTCCGTTATTCTCAATTATTACGTCCGCAAGAAGATCGGTGAATATATATGAATCGTCACCGGTGCTGTGTATGGTATCGATTATGTCACAATATATATAAGCGAGTGAATTGTCTTCTTTGAAAAAGCGGCTTACTTTATAGCCTTTGTCGATGACATAACATGAAATCCCCCATGAAAAAGCGGATTTGGGACGAAATGTATTCCAGCGTGTTACGATAATGTTATCACTGCGGTAAAGTATGGTGTCATTATCAAGCCTTATACATTCGTCGGGAATAAGTCTCTTACGAAATAATGCTGCCATATTATTCTCCGTTCCTGCATATATGCTGCACATTACAGATGTCATTTTTGTAAATTCAAGCACAGTTTTTAATGTGTATATTTTAAAATATTATAGCAATATTTTTTTAATAATTCAATCTTCAAAATGTGCTATATTACCATATTTAAGATAAAAAGTTTACATTATATTCATTGGACAAATTAAGACTATAATGGTAAAATTATAGGTGCATTAAGCGGGAGGATATACACGATGGGAGCACACAATGATATGTCAGGATATCGCAATATCGTATTAATAACGCAGCTTAGCCTGTATGTCATGGTTCCTGTTTTCCTGTGTCTGGGACTGGGAATATGGCTTGATGCAAGATTTGGATGGTCGACAACACTGCCGCTTCTTATAGTCGGAATTGTTGCCGGTGCAAGAACCGGGTATGTTGAAGCAAAGAGAATAATCGATGCTGAAGATGCCCGCCGGAAGAAGAGACAGCAGGAAGAGATTGAAAGCAAGGTAAAGAGACATGATGGAGAGGCTTAGATCGCTGAATCCGGTGCTTCCGGATATGCTTCTATTACAGACACTGTTTCTGGCAGTGGGAGAGATACTCATATTTGTTATCGGTATTAATGTAACGTCAATAGCTTCCGGATATGCAGGAGGAATCATTTACTCAATGATTTCAATGTATCACATGGCTTCTGTTATTGACAAAGCGGTGTATTATGAACATAAGGGAGCCGTAGCGAGAACGCTTGGAGGTTTCTTCATAAGAGTGCTGGTTCTCTTTATTATGGAGATTGTGCTGTATTATGCAGGCGGTGTTACGGCAATGTTTGCATCTATAGCAGCTATGTTTACAACGAAAGTATCGGCTTATATACAGCCCGTTACTAATAAATTTTTACACAAAATAAAGAGAAAAGGAGGGAAACAGGGTGATCAATCCAATGATGAATGCAGTGGCACTTGATGCTGATTTCATGATTAAGTATCTGTGTGAAGTTCCGATTACTGACAAGATTAAGGTTCATATGACAACAACACATGTTGCAATGTGGATTGTGATGATTTTTATTATGGTGCTTGCAGTAGTTGCAAGAGTCATAATTAACAAGGCAGATGCATCGGATACTCCGGGAGCTTATCAGAATGTAGTTGAGATGGCAATTGATATGCTTGGTAACATGGTTAATGCAAGCATGGGACCTCAGGCAAAGAGATTCGTCAACTATATAACAGCCATATTCATTTTCATCATTATAAGCAATGTCAGCGGTCTGTTAGGACTGCGCCCGCCAACAGCAGATTATGGTGTTACGCTGCCGCTTGGTCTTATCACGTTTGGAATGATACATTACTGCGGTATCAAGAAGAACAAAGTCAAGCATTTTACAGCGCTGTTCGAGCCATTTGCACTGCTGTTCCCGATTAACCTTATAGGCGAATTTGCCGTACCATTGTCGTTATCGCTTCGTCTTTTCGGTAACATTATGTCTGGTACCGTGCTTATGGGATTGATATATGGTTTGTTGCCGGTCTTTGTAAAGATTGGTATTCCGGCGGCATTGCACGTCTACTTCGATGCGTTCTCAGGATGCATTCAGGCGTATGTATTCAGCATGCTTACAATGGTATATGTCAATGATAAGATTGCTGATTAGTTAACACATTTACAGGTTAACAACAATATTTTTATTAAACGGAGGATTTTTATATGAATCAGGTTACAGGACAGGAGTTTATTTACGGTATGTCAGCAGTTGGCGCAGGCATTGCAATGATCGCAGGTATCGGACCTGGTATTGGACAGGGTATCGCAGCCGGTTATGCAGCTTCTGCAGTAGGTCACAATCCCGGTGCTAAGTCAGATATCACTTCAACTATGCTTCTTGGACAGGCCGTTGCCGAGACAACAGGTCTTTACGGATTTGCGGTAGCTATTATTCTTATGTTCGTTAAGCCTTTTAAGTAAGATGCATAAGACGATACAGCGTTAATTAAAGGAGGCAGAATATTGGGAATCATGAGTAGTGCTGTCGGTATGTACATGCAGACCGCGGTTGTGGCTGCTGCACAGACAGCTGAAGAGACAGAAAGATTATTCGGCCTTGATTATCAGACACTGTTTGATACTGCATTCACTATGGTGAATGTATTAATACTGTATGTTTTCCTGAAGTATGTTCTTTTCATTCCGGTAAGAAAACTGCTCGAAGAGCGTAAGAAGAGACTGGATGACCAGAATGCCAGGGCGGCTGCCGATACGGCTGAAGCGCAGAAGCTTAAAGCTGAATATGAGCAGAGAATCCTTGAAGCCGGCAGGGAAGCAGATAATATTCTCGGGGAATCACGCCGTGAGATGATTAAGAAAGAGCAGGAAGTACTTGATGATGCCAAGACCAGGGCAGCGGATATTATGTCTGCTGCAAGAAGCGAGGCTTCTAAAGACTTTGAAGCAGCACAGTCATCAGTTCGTGATGAGGTTAGGGACATTGCTTCGGCAATGGCAGCAAGAGTAACCAATCAGAAAGTTGACAGGCCTGTGGATGATGCACTTCTTAATGAAGCATTGAAGGAGGCAGGAGGCAGAGTATGATAGAAGCTATATCAGCAGTATTTAATGTTAATGCCTTAATCACTGCCATCAATGTATTTATTCTCTTTTTTGTCGCAGGATATTTTGGAAGCGGAATGGCTAAGGGCTTTCTTGAAAAGAGACGTCAGGCCGTTACGGATGCAAGACAGGCAGCTGCGGATTCTGTAGAATCAGCGCAGAAGCTTAAGGCTGAATATGAGGCAAAGCTTGCATCAGCAGATTCTGAGACAAAGCGCATAATTGATGAGGCAAAAGCAACGGCAAGACACAGAGAGGAACTTAAAGATGCATCAGCGAAGGCTGAGGCAGACAGAATCCTTGAACGTGCAAAGGTTGAAGCTGAACTCGAGAAGAAGCGCGTTAATGATGAGATCAAACAGGAGATTATTGACTATGCTTCAGTTGCAGCCAGAAAGCTTATTGCTGACAACATTGATGCACAGTACAGTGATGAGGTAATCAGAGAATCTTTGGATGGAATAGGTGAGGGTGTATGGCAAAACTAGTATCTAAGACTTATGGCGAAGCATTATTTGATGCGGCTGTCGAAGATGGTTGTGTAGATAAACTTCTTGAAGATGCAGTATTTGTCATGGAAGCTTTCAGGGACAATGAAGACCTTGGAAAACTGCTCAACAATCCGAAGATAGCCAGAGAAGAGAAGGCAAAGGTCGTATCCGGAATATTCAAAGATAATGTGTCTGATGATATGCAGGGGCTTTTGCAGCTCATGGTAGTAAAGCAGAGACATAATGACATAACCGGAGCACTTGAGTACTTTACTGACAGAGTCAGGGAGTACAAGAATATAGGCAGGGCGTATGTAACAACTGCACAGCCGTTATCGGAAGAGCAGAAGAAAGCTGTTACGGATAAGCTCCTTGCCACAACAAAATATGTTGAATTCGAGATGAATTACAACGTTGACAAGTCAATAATAGGCGGGATAATAATAAGAATTGGCGACCGCGTATTTGACAGCAGTATAAAGAGCCAGTTAGACAATCTTACAAAGCAGCTTAAGAAGATTCAGCTTGGAGATTAGGATTGTACTTTATCAGAAAGAAGGTGCACGGACTTCATGAAATTGAGACCGGAAGAAATCAGCTCTGTTATAAAAGAGCAGATTAAAAGATATTCCACAGAGCTTGAAGTGTCTGACGTAGGTACGGTTATTCAGGTTGCTGATGGTATTGCACGTATCCATGGACTGGATAATGCAATGCAGGGCGAGCTTCTTGAATTCCCTGGTGAAGTTTATGGCATGGTCATGAACCTTGAGGAGGATAATGTAGGTGCGGTACTGCTTGGCGGTGCTGACAGCATTAACGAAGGTGATACGGTTAAGACAACGGGACGAGTAGTTGAGGTGCCTGTAGGTGACGCAATGATCGGACGAGTTGTCAATGCCCTTGGACAGCCTATAGACGGTAAGGGACCTATCGAGACAGACAAATACCGCCAGATAGAAAGAGTTGCATCTGGTGTTATTACAAGAAAATCAGTAGATACTCCGCTTCAGACAGGTATCAAGGCTATCGATGCGATGGTACCAATCGGAAGAGGACAAAGAGAGCTTATTATCGGTGACAGACAGACAGGTAAGACAGCTATTGCCATTGATACAATTATCAATCAGAAGGGACAGGACGTGCTTTGTATCTATGTTGCCATAGGACAGAAAGCATCAACTGTTGCCAACATTGTTAAGACACTTGAGGATTATGGCGCTATGGCTTATACAACAGTTGTAGCATCTACAGCAAGTGAGATGGCACCGCTTCAGTATATTGCACCATATGCAGGATGTGCAATTGGTGAGGAATGGATGGAACAGGGCAAGGATGTACTTGTTGTGTATGATGACTTAAGCAAGCATGCTACGGCATACCGTACACTTTCATTGCTCCTTAAGAGACCACCAGGACGTGAGGCTTATCCGGGTGATGTATTCTATCTGCATTCAAGACTTCTTGAGAGAGCAGCAAGAATGTCGGATGAGTACGGCGGAGGCTCACTTACAGCACTTCCGATTATTGAGACTCAGGCAGGTGATGTATCGGCATACATTCCTACTAATGTTATTTCAATCACTGACGGACAGATTTACCTTGAGACAGAGATGTTCAACGCAGGTTTCAGACCGGCTGTTAATGCAGGTCTTTCTGTATCACGAGTTGGTGGTTCAGCACAGATTAAGGCCATGAAGAAGATTGCAGCGCCAATCCGAGTTGACCTTGCACAGTACAGAGAGCTTGCTTCATTTGCACAGTTCGGTTCAGAGCTTGATGCGGATACTTCTGAGAAGCTTGCACAGGGTGCGAGAATCAAGGAGATGTTAAAGCAGCCTCAGTACAGCCCAATGCCTGTTGAATATCAGGTAATTATCATCTACGCAGTTACAAAGAAGTATGTTCTTGATGTAGATGTTGACAGAATAGGTGAGTTCCAGGATGACCTGTTTGAATTCATTAATACAAAGTATCCTGAGATTCCTGAGAATATCAGGAAGGAAAAGGTAATCTCTGACAGTACAGAGGAAGTTCTGGTTAAGGCAATCGAAGAGTTCAAGAAAGCATGGAGGTGATAAGCTATGGCTTCCATGAGAGATATAAAGAGGCGTAGAGAGAGTATTCAGAGCACAAGCCAGATAACAAAGGCTATGAAACTTGTTTCTACTGTTAAGCTTCAAAAAGCGAAGACTTCAGCAGAAAACTCAAGACCTTTCAGTGACATGATGTATGAGACTGTATGCGGAATGCTTGCACGTTCAACTAACATCATTCACAGATATCTTCAGCCGTCACCGTCTGCAAAGAAGGGAATACTTGTAATATCCTCTAACAGAGGACTTGCCGGAGGTTATAATGCCAACGTGGCAAAGCTTGTTACTGAAGGCGGATTTGACAAGGATGATGTCCTTATATACAGCATGGGACGCAAGGCTAGAGAAATACTTGAGCGCAAGGGATATGCGATGGCAGACGAGGATTATTCGGATGTTATCAATGCACCGCTTTATAATGATGCAATGAATATCTGCAAGAGAATGCTTCAGGATTTTGAAGCGGGAAATATCGGCGAGATATATATAGCATATACCGGATTCAAGAATACGGTCGTTCACGAGCCTAAGCTTCTTAAGCTCCTTCCTGTGTCGGCAGACATGATGCAGCAGGATGGCGATAAGACTGGCAATGTTATTCCTATGAATTATGAGATTGAAGAGGACAGAGCCCTTGATCTCATAATTCCTAAGTACGTTACAAGTCTTATATACGGAGCAATTAAGGAAGCTGTCGCAAGTGAGAACGGTGCAAGAATGCAGGCGATGGACAGTGCAACGAGCAACGCTGAGGAGATGATATCAGATCTTGAGCTTAAGTTCAACAGAGCACGTCAGGCAGCTATTACGCAGGAGCTTACGGAGATTATTGCGGGAGCAAATGCAATTTCTTAAACAATAATTATAATAAAGGAGTGGGAAAATGGCAGCAAACAGTATGGGTAAGATTACTCAGATCATTGGTGCGGTTATCGACATCAGATTTACTGATGGTAATCTGCCTCCTATTAACTCAGCCATAAACATCACAAGAAAGAACGGCGAAAAGCTTGTTGTCGAAGTATCACAGCAGCTTGGAGACGACACTGTAAGATGTATTGCCATGGGACCTACTGACGGACTTGTCAGAGGTATGGAAGCAGAATCAACAGGCAGACCAATAACTGTTCCTGTAGGCGAGAATACCCTTGGAAGAATGTTCAACGTTCTGGGTGAGCCTATTGATAATAAGCCGGAACCACAGACAGATACTTACCTGCCTATTCACAGACAGGCACCTTCTTTTGAAGAACAGTCAACACAGGCTGAGGTTCTTGAGACAGGTATTAAGGTAATCGATCTTCTCTGTCCTTACCAGAAGGGTGGTAAGATTGGTCTGTTCGGAGGTGCCGGAGTTGGTAAGACGGTACTTATACAGGAGCTTATCAGAAATATAGCAACAGAGCACGGCGGATACTCAGTATTCACAGGTGTTGGTGAGAGAACAAGAGAGGGTAACGATCTCTACGGTGAGATGAAGGAATCAGGAGTTCTCAGCAAGACTACCATGGTGTTCGGTCAGATGAACGAACCACCTGGAGCAAGAATGAGAGTAGGCCTTACAGGACTTACAATGGCAGAGTATTTCAGAGATCAGGGTGGAAAGGATGTGCTTCTTTTCATCGATAATATCTTCAGATTTACTCAGGCCGGTTCAGAGGTTTCAGCGCTTCTCGGACGTATGCCTTCAGCCGTTGGTTACCAGCCTACACTTCAGACAGAGATGGGTGCACTTCAGGAGCGAATCACATCTACAAAGAATGGTTCAATCACTTCTGTACAGGCAGTATATGTGCCTGCCGATGACCTTACTGACCCGGCACCTGCAACAACATTCGCACATCTTGATGCAACAACTGTTCTTTCACGTTCAATTGTTGAGCTTGGTATATATCCGGCAGTAGACCCACTTGAGTCTACATCAAGAATGCTTGATCCTAAGGTAGTGGGTGAGGAGCATTACAAGGTTGCACGTCAGGTACAGGAGATTCTCCAGAAGTACAAGGAGCTTCAGGATATCATTGCAATCCTTGGTATGGATGAGCTTTCAGAAGATGATAAGCTTACTGTAGCAAGAGCAAGAAAGATTCAGAGATTCCTTTCACAGCCATTCTTCGTAGCAGGACAGTTCACGGGACTTGAAGGCAAGTATGTACCTATCAGCGAGACAATCCGTGGATTTAAGGAGATTATCGAAGGTAAGTATGATGACATACCTGAGAGTTATTTCCTTAACAAGGGCACAATTGACGATGTAGCAGCTAGTTATAGAGGTTAGTCCTATGGCAGATGAGAAGACATTCAGATTGAAGATAATCTCACCGGACAGAGTGTTCTATGAGGGCGACATTACCATGCTTGAACTTGCAACAAGCGAGGGAGAGATGGGTATATATGCGGAGCATATGCCGCTTACGGCAGTTCTCATGCCTGATACGATAAAGATACATGTCAATGGTGAGATAAAGAAGGCAGCACTTCACTCAGGCTTTGTAGAGATACTTGGTGACAGAGTTACAGTGCTGGCAGAAGTGGTCGAATGGCCGGAAGAGATAGACGTTAATCGTGCTAACGAAGCGCGTATCCGTGCCGAGAGACGGCTTGCAAGCCATGATGATAACATTAATGTTATGAGAGCTGAGCTTGCACTGAAGCGTTCACTTGCAAGGCTTGGAGCAGTCGACTGATAAACAGCTGACTGATAGTGAATAAACTCCTTTTGATTGGTTATAATCATAAAAACCAATCAAAAGGAGTTTTTTTATGAAAGGAAGATATATATTTGGCAGAGCAGCTATTGCGGCTGCGGTACTTTTATGGATAATCAATGCGTTAATGTGGTATACGGGAAGTGATAATGTTGTTGAGGCATTTACATCCAATGCAGAGCAGTATGGTAATGCAAGAATTATAGCGCAGGGAAAATATGGTACGGTATATCTTAATGATAATGCCAAAGCAATTATACTTGAGGATATGGCAGATAAAATCGGAGCGGTCAGATACACAATAGAGACAAAAAGAGGACAGGATGAACAGACTACCACTCTTTATCAGGAGGGAACTAACGGCAGTGTGGAATGCAGCATACAGACGATAGAGAGTAAGGCGGCTGATCAGTCGATAAAGGCAGAACAGTATTTTACAGTGATAGTGGATTTGTATGATTGTGCACAGGCAGCACCCGGATATGCAGATATTGTGGATGATATATTTGCAAAATACGGAATAGAGCCGGAGACGTCACTCAGTTACTATGGACGTAAGAATGAAAAATAGGTTGTAGTTTTTATCCGATGATATTACAATAGAATAGTGATATCAGGTCTGTAATTGATAAACAGATCCGTGCGTAAGCAAAACAACGCAGTGATGGAGATTTGGATAAATGGAACGCATATTTACCGATTTAAAATATAAGGCACTAGCCATTCTTTTTGTGGCAGTAATGATAATAAGTTTTGTGATGCTGGACAGTGAGGCGGCATCGCCTGTAACGACTACGATGAAGTCGGCAACGCTGCCGGTTATAATGATGAAGACATCGTCAGGGACATTATATAATGAACTTCATGGATATACATCAGATGTTGACATACATCTCATGAATGATACAATAACACCCTTGCAGGATAACAGGCACCTTAATGTGATAGTTAATACTTATGGTGAGAACATTGAGAGTCTGTCATATAAGATAAGAAAACTTGGCGATATGTCACTTATAGAAGATACCCGGGTTACTGATTATACAAGCGACGGAGATTATCTTGATGCTGTGTTCAAAGTAAAGAATCTTATTGATAATGATACCGAATACCTCATGCAGGTGATAATTAAGACGGATAAGCATAATGAGATAAGCTACTACACGAAGATATTCTGCAGCCAGGATATTAAGATGCAGGAAAAACTTGATTTTATACTTAATTTTAATTCATGGACATTTAATCAGAATGAGCTCGATAAGATAAGCCAGTATATAGAGACAAAGTCAACGGGAGACAATACCAATTACGGAAAGGTCAATATCAATTCAAGCAAAGCGCAGATTGGATGGGGAGATCTCAATCCTGTTGTTGAGGGGAATATAATTCCTTCGATAAAAAGCATAACCGCAGAGCTTGCGTCTGTAAGTCTCCGTTATACTATGGCAGCACAGTCGGAGCAGGGGAATTATGACAGCTATAATGTAGATGAGTATTACAGAATCCGCCAGTCCGGCGATAAGATGTATCTTCTCAATTATGAGAGGGAGGCTAATCAGATATTCGACAGCAGGAATGACCTGATGGGCAGTTCAAGAATCAACCTCGGTATATCAAGTACTCAGTCGGAGAGAGTTGTCAATTCTTCAAACTCCAGATTTACATGCTTTGTAAGGCAGTCGGATCTGTGGAGCTTTGACAATGGCAGCAGTACATTTACAAGGGTATTCTCGTTTGATGATGAGTCATCGGATGGCGTAAGAGAGAGGTATCCTGACCATAATATCAAGGTAATGGAAGTAGATGATGATGGTAATATACATTTCATCGTATACGGATATATGAACAGAGGTGAGCACGAAGGTGAAGTAGGGGTGTCACTGTGCCGCTATGACGCTAAGAAAAATGATGTCAGCGAGCTTATATATATACCGGTTGACGTGCCTTATGATGTATTGTCGGAGAATGTGGGTGAAGTTGCATACATAGGTGCTAATGGGGCATTCTATATATTGCTGGATGATTCACTTTATTCAATAGACCTTACCAGCAAGGAGAAGATGACGGAGATAAGCGGGCTTACCGATGAGACATATGCAGTCTCGGAGAATGGTACCGCAATTGCCTACAGCCTTAACGGACAGATTTACAATACAGATACGATAAGGATATTCGACATGGCATCAGGCACTGATTACCAGATAAAAGCCCGGCAGGGCGACAGGCTCAGGGTAATCGGATATATCAGGAATGATTTTGTATATGGTGAAGCACATGCGGATGACATTGTCAGGTATTCTAACGGTGGCGTTATGTTCCCAATGTACAGGATTGCAATTATGGACAGCGGCAACAATCTGATTAAGGAATATCAGAATGACGGTATATATGTGAGCACTGCGACTGTTCAGGGAATGAGGCTTAACCTTACACGTGTGGTTAAGAACGGAGACGGTGACTACGAGACAACGAGTGTCGACCAGCTTCTCAACCGCGAGGAGAATGTCCAGGATGCAGGAGCGTACGTTGAGGTCGTAGCAACACAGAGCAGAAAGAAAGAGCTTTACATTGACCTTGTCAATAAAGTAAAATCTGCGGCCATGGCATCAATGAAGACTTCTTCTTCGGTGCAGTTTTCATCGGGAGAGATTATAAGAGTTGACACGAAGTTGGCCAATGACAGCAGATATTATGTGTATGGGTACGGAAGGTTCCAGGGAAGCTTTGTATCCCTTGAAAAGGCAATTGCAGCAGCAGACTCAACGTATGGCAATGTTCTTGATATACAGGGACGTGAAGTATGGAGAAGATATAAGCCGTCGAGCATGAGCCTCGGAGGAATAAATGCTTTCTACAAACAAAGTTCACAGACATTTGCCGGGGGAATTGATATAATGCTGTCTATGGCAGGTCTGTCGTCTGATGCACAGGCGGGCTTTGACAGTGGCAAAAATGCACTTGAGATAATTAATGCCACAGGAGTTACTGCACTTAACCTGCAGGGCGCAAGCCTTGACAACGTCCTTTCGATAGTCGGGACATCACGGTCTGTTGTCGGCAGATATGGCGCAGATTCATATGTTGTGATAAAGGCATATGATTCAAAGAATGTGACATTCTATGATGTCGCTTCAGGACAGGAAGTTACACAGACTATAGGAGAAGCTTCAAAGTTATTTGAACAGTGGGGCAATATATTTGTAAGCTACATCAGATAGCAGTATGAGGTTTTATATGGCGTTAACAAGAAGAAAGAAAAGAAGGATACGCAGGATTATTCTTGCAGTATTAGGAATAATTATATGTATTGCAGCGGTGATATCACTGCCGACAGTCATGAAAGTATTGAAACTTCGCAATGAAGCGGTGGCTATAGCGGCAAAGAGCAAGGCCGATGACTTCAAGTCGACGCAGACTACGGTCGCCTACGATTCTAAGGGCAGCGTGCTTCTTACAATGCGCGCGTCGAAGGATATGTATTATGTTACATATTCGGAGATACCGCAGGTTATTAAGGATGCATTTGTCGTTACGGAGGATAAGAAGTTCTACTCCCATAAGGGAATAGATTACTTCAGTATATTGCGTGCAATAATAGCCAACCAGAAGAGTGACGAGATAGAGCAGGGAGCAAGTACGATAACGCAGCAGCTTGCGCGTAATGTATATCTTAAACAGGAAGTAACATGGGACCGTAAGATTACGGAGATGTTTCTTGCAAGGGAGCTTGAGAAGAAGTATTCCAAGCAGCAGATCCTTGAATTCTATATAAATAATATATATTTTGCCAATGGATACTATGGAATAGAGGCAGCGGCGAGAGGTTATTTCAGTAAGGGCGTATCAGAACTTACAACGTCGGAGATGGTATTCCTGGCGGCAATACCTAACAGTCCGGGCAGATATGATCCGGTTAAGAACATTAACAGTACTCTTGAGCGTAGAAATCTTGTGCTGCTGCAGATGTATGAGGACGGAAAGCTGAATACTGTCAGTTATCACACGGCACTTGGGGAGGAGATAGTTCTCAATGAGCAGCAGAACCATCATAACAACTATGTTGATACTTATGTCAAGAGGTGTGCTACAGAAAGTCTGATGAAAGCGTATGGTTTCAGCTTTCAGAATAATTTTGAGAATGAGAGCGCCTATAACGCATACTGTGACAAATACGACCAGTTCTACAGTACATGCCAGCAGAAGTTGTTCGGCGGTGGGTATACAATATATACGTCTATAGATACTGACAAGCAGAAAGCACTTCAGGAAGCTGTTGATAATGCGCTTGCAGATGAGACAGAGGTAAATGACGAAGGTGTGTATGCACTTCAGGGGGCTGCCACATGCATCGATAATTCGACAGGCAATGTCGTAGCAATCGTCGGCGGGCGTACGCAGGACTATGACGGATACACACTTAACAGGGCATATCAAAGTTACAGGCAGCCCGGTTCAACAATAAAGCCGCTTAATGTATACACACCATACCTGCAGCTTGGGGCAACGCCTGATTCAATTGTCACGGATAAGGCGATAGAAGGAGGCCCGGCTAACGCAGACCGTAATTACTCCGGTGATATGACGCTTCGTGAGGCTGTGAGAGTGTCGAAGAATACGGTGGCGTGGAGCATATATGAGAAGATAACGCCTAAGGCGGGAACAGCATTTCTTATAAAATCAGGTTTCAGGAAGGTGTTTGTTGATAAAGACAGAGTAGCCGGTGCACTTGGCGGATTTACATATGGTGTTACAACAGAAGAGATGGCAGGCGGATATGCGGCTATCGAAAATGACGGAATATACAGGACGCCTACATGCATAACACAGATTACAACGATAGATGGCAGGGAGATTGTAAATACGTCTGACCGTGGCACAAAAGTATATGAGAAGGATGCATGCCGTATGATGACTGATATGCTTCAGACTGTTGTATCAGAAGGTACAGGTGCGGCAGCGGCAATTGATAATGCAATTGTTGCAGGTAAGACAGGAACTACCAACGATAATAAAGATTCGTGGTTTGTCGGATATAGCAGATATTATACGACAAGTGTGTGGGTCGGTTACGATATGCCTAAGACGATAACCAGGAGCATAAATGACAACAAGACGATATGGCATGATTACATGGAGAAAATACATGCCGGGCTGCCACAGCTTCCGTTTGCACAGTATACGGTGAAGCAGGCGGAATCTGCAACGCAGCAGGCGTCTTCAAAGGCGGCGACCATACATAGTGAACCGGAGACCGTAACTAATGTCCGGATTCCGTCACTGCCTTCATATACGGCACCGGCTGACATAGCAGTGACAGGACCGGCCGTGCCGGTACAGGGATCGGTATCAGGGCTCGAACATAATGCAGCCACATTGCCGATGGGCGATAATGATGCAGATATATCGGGACTTGGAGACAGGGATGCTTCAGGAGATTCTTCAAGACCAAATACGCAGTAAAGTAAGGAGTCATATACTAATGTTCAGATTTAAAAAAGCAAGGCCATTTATAGTAATTCTTCTGATTGCACTTGCAGCAGAGATATTGCTGTTCAATTATAAAGCAATATTTTCGCTGGGGTATAACCAGACGCAGGTTGGCAGTTATACTGTCGGCGGTGGGCTTAACAAACAGAATGACGGTAACCTGAAGATGGTCCGTACCGGCGGATATATAGAGATAAAAGATATTAACACCAATGTTAAGAATCTGTATATTGATGTACAGATTTTTAATGCTTCCGGTTATGATTCGACAAGTATCTATAATGGTAAGTTCGACACAACGCAGATATCAGTATATGCCGATGATGCGGCTAATGCACAGTATCAGAAGCTTGGCAGCAGGGACGTTGTCCATAAGGTTAAGCAGAGCCAGTATATAACACTGCATCTCAGCGGTAACACCAATAACATAAAGATTCAGTTTGATGAGCAGATAGGAACTGTCATGCACATATATGACATTGCATATAATGCACATGTTCCGTTCTTTATTTCATTTGGAAGGATTGCGGTTGTGTGGCTGGTTTTATCAGTTCTGTATCTTTTGAGACCGCATTCCGGTGCATATGCATTTATCTATGACAGGAAAAATGTAAAACAAAAAGCCGTTAAGTTTATTGTTGGAATAGGACTTGTCCTGATATTCTTCAAGGTGGTTAATTCCAATCCGTATTTTGTTGTTCCGAGATGGGATCAGCACTATCAGTACCAGGATCTTGCAAGAGCATTTGCACATGGAAGCGTAAGCCTCGAAGATGAGCCGTCTGCCAAGCTTAAGGCGATGGATAATCCGTATGATACGGATCTTAGAACCAGACTTAATGTGGATTACAGATGGGACAGATCTTATTATAACGGCAGATATTATGTGTATTTCGGAGTACTGCCGGAGCTTATATTCTATCTGCCGTATTATCTGGCAACAGGAGAGGATTTCCAGACATATATAGGAATATATATAATGGGAGTGCTGCTTATTGCGGGAACATTTTATCTGCTTGGAAGCGTAGTGGAACGATGGTTTAAGAAAACACCGTTTATTATATACATGCTTGCGTGTGTTATGATGTGTACGGGCTGTGGGGCACTTGCAATTATGATGCGTCCTGACTTCTATTCACTTCCAATCATAACGGCGGTTGTGCTGTCATTGTGGGGACTTGGCTTCTGGATACGGAGTATTAAAGAGGATGGAACATTGTCAAGGCCGCTGCTTGCAGCAGGTTCATTGTGTATGGCACTTGTGTCAGCAAGCAGACCGCAGCAGCTTGTCGTATCATTTACGGCAATTGCACTGTTCTTTGATCCGGTATTTAAGAAGAAGATACTGCTTCTCGGCAAGAAATACGGCAACACTGCCGCATTTGTAATCCCGTATGTTGTTATAGCAATACTGGTAATGTATTACAATTATATAAGATTTGGTTCGCCGATAGATTACGGTGCCAATTATAACCTTACAACTAATGATATGACACAGAGAGGTTTTGTTGCCGGAAGAACGTTCCTTGGAATATTCTCATTTCTGTTTGAGACGCCGCAGACGATGGCGGTATTTCCGTTCATTCAGAGCATTGGAGTGAGCACAACCTATATGGGTACAACAATATCCGAGACAATGTATGGAGGAATTCTTGCATGCAATATGTGGCTGTGGCCGGTAGCGGCAGCATTTCTTGGAAAGGCCGGCATATGGAAGAATAAGAAGGCACTGGCAATGATGCGTGCAATGATGATTGCGGGTCTTGTTATTATGGTTGCCGATACACAGATGGCAGGTGTGCTTGCAAGATATGTGATGGATTTCTGCTGGATATTCTTTGTAGCTGCTTCGATAGGCATATTTGCATTGTATGAATACATCAGTGAGAATGGAAGTGAACTGTCATTAAAGCTGTACAAATGTTTTATGATGGTTGCATTTGCCGAAGGTATGTTTTATAATTTTATGCGTATTTTCATGAGCGATACGGAGAGTATTGTTGAGAGTAATCCTGAGCTGTATTACAGGGTAATGCATATTGTTGCGTTCTGGATGTAGGACGTATATGGAATGGAGGAATTATGGCGATTTTAGTAACTGGAGGAGCAGGCTATATCGGAAGTCATACGGTAGTAGAGCTTCAGAATGCCGGCTATGATGTGGTTGTTGTTGATAACCTTTGTAATTCAAGCCGTGAGGCATTAAGCAGGGTTGAGAAGATAACAGGAAAGAAAGTTCCTTTTTATGAGTGTGATATCAATGACCGTGAGGCCCTTAACAGAGTGTTTGATAATGAGAATATCGACTCATGCATACATTTTGCAGGACTTAAGGCAGTAGGTGAATCTGTTCGGAAGCCGCTTGAATATTATGCCAATAATATATCGGGCTCACTGGTGCTCTTTGATGTGATGAGAAAGCATGGCTGTAAGAATATTGTATTTTCATCATCGGCAACGGTGTATGGCAATCCCGAATTCGTTCCTATTACGGAGGAGTGTCCTAAGGGTGAGATTACTAATCCTTACGGACGTACTAAGGGAATGCTTGAGCAGATTCTTACGGACATACAGTTCGCTGACCCTGAGTGGAATGTGATTCTTCTCCGCTATTTTAACCCAATCGGTGCGCATGAGAGCGGAACAATCGGAGAGAATCCTAATGGTATTCCTAACAATCTTATGCCTTATATTACACAGGTCGCAGTTGGCAAGCTTGCAAGACTCGGTGTATTTGGCAATGACTACGATACTCCTGACGGAACATGTATAAGGGATTACATACATGTAGTTGACCTTGCACTCGGACATATCAAGGCTGTTGAAAAGCTTAACGGGAAGCCGGGGCTTGCAATATATAACCTTGGTACCGGAATCGGATACAGTGTTCTTGATGTTATCCATAATTTTGAGGAAGCTTCGGGAATTGAGATTCCGTTTGACTTTAAGCCAAGACGTGCAGGAGATGTTCCGATGTGTTACTCAGACCCTTCTAAGGCCGAAAGAGAACTCGGATGGAAGGCAGAGCGCGATCTTCGCAGGATGTGTGAGGATTCATGGAGATGGCAGAAGAATAATCCTAACGGCTATTCCGAAAAATAACCACAAATATGTACTAAATACATATCACCTGTAATAAGATGTTTTAAGAATGTCTTTTGCAGGTGATTTTTTTGTGTAGAACAGAGGGCAGATTCAAATTTTTTAAGAGACTGTGTTTCATGCTGACAGCCGCAGCGCTTATGATGCAGGCCGGCTGTGGGATTATCAGGTCATCACCCGATAAGGTGCAGGATCTTGACTATACTGTCGTGGAGGATGAGGATGTTCCAAAGGAGCTCGCTGAGATGATAGACGCCAGAAAGAATGAACAGATGCATCTTACATATGCAACCAATGAGTATATGTACATAGTTGCAGGATATGGTGAACAGCAGACAGGAGGTTACAGTATAAGGCTCGACAGCATTTATCTTGGTGAGAATGCAATATATATCAAGACGAGTCTTATAGGACCGCAGAAAAAGGAGAACATAAGCAAAGCAAAGACATATCCGTACATTGTGGTTAAGATCGAGAACCGGAGTGAGCCGGTAATATTTGAATAGCTGCACGTCAGCAGTAGGGAGGGACAATGGAACTTGAAAAATATATCGTACATAACAGCGTTGTAAAAAATATCGTAGAGACACAGATAAGCTTTGATCAGGATTTTAATGTGCCTGATTCAAAACCGGATATAGAGCGAATCATTAATAAAAGAGGAACAGTGCAGGTTGACAGTGTACGGATAAATGACGGCAAAGCGCAGGTGTCCGGAGTGCTTACGGCAGCAGTGCTGTATCTCGGTGACGAAGCAGCATGTATGACAGGCAGCATGGAATTTATGGAGAGCATTAATGCCGAGGTTGAATCAGCAGATGAAAAAGTGCAGTGTGATACAAGGCTTGAAGACCTGATAGTGCGTGTGGTTAATTCAAGAAAGATTAATGTGAGGGCGGTAATAACAGTTAAGCTCTACAGTGAAAAATATGAGGATGTTGAACTTCCGTATGAGTGTGCAGCTGAGGATTCCGGTCTGCAGGTAAAGAAAGAGAACATAGGATATGCGCAGCTTACGGTCAATTCAACAGACAGTCTCAGAATAAGATGCAATATTGATATACCGAAAGCAAGTCCTGATATAGCAGAGATTGTATGGGATGAGGTTGATGTGTGCCCTGTTGCATTTCATATGACGGATTCCGGAATTAATGCGGAAGTTCTGGTAAATATATTTGCCATATATAGGAGTAATGATGGAATTATGATGTGGCACGAATCTCAGGAAAATGTCACACAGGCGGTTGATGTCAGCGGAGCATCTGCAGATGCGGTATGCTTTGTATCATGCAGACAGCAGAGCGGAAATGTCCAGATAAGACCTGATGCTGACGGTGAGGACAGAGTGCTTGAAGCTGAAGCTGTATGTGAGCTTGGAATACATGCATATGAGGAAAAAAATCATGAAATTGTCACGGACTGCTATATTCCGGCAGGTGAGGCAATAGCCGTAACGTCGCAGGCAAAGCTTCTTAAGCTTATGACACATAATAATACAAGATGCCGTGCCGCGGGAATGCTTAAGACAGATACAGGAGCAATAGGAGATATATGCAGCTGCCGCGGGCAGGTGAAGGTGCAGGATATATCCTATGAGGAGAGTAATGTAGAGGTCAATGGAACAGTTGATGTAAATGCACTCTGTACTGATAAGAGCGGAATGCTCTATTGTGTAAAAGGCGAGATTCCGTTCGGTCAGAAGATAGAGGTACGGGGAATGGAAGATTTTTGCAAAATGGGAGGTAAGAAGGCGGAAGAGGTTATATCGCTTATGATGAATGCTGACCTTGAAAAGATAAATGCAGTGAAAGCTTCGGACGGAATTGAAGTGAAGGCATCAGCAGCTCTTGACGTAATTGTATTCGGAAGTACAAAGCGTGATATTATAGATGACATAAGAATACAGGAGGCTGACAAGGCTGAATACATGTCACTGCCGCTTATTACCGGATATATCGTAAAACCGGGGGATACACTCTGGTCAATCGCAAAATCGCATCACACGACAGTTGATGATATAAAGACATGCAATACGTTAAAAGGGGAAGAGGTGAATGCAGGTGACAGGCTCATACTGATGAAGAAAGGAATCCTGCAGAACTGAAATTCAGATAAAATGATAAATTATAATCAGATAATAAGATAATGATGCCGGAGGGATGACATATTGATGTGCGGCGCGTCTGCGCTGCCTGCAATATGTCATCCCTCCGGCTGTGTAATGTAATTCTATACAGGCTGATTACTTATAGAGGCGTACGGTTACCTTGTTCTTATGTACACCGAAAGCCATTACAAGAATGCCGAGTGTTGTTATTATGAATCCGAGACCGGGCCTTAATGATGTCACCGGTATTGCGTATGATGCGGCACTAAGGAAGATAAAGAGTGCACACTGTATTACATACAGAAGAAGTGATGCAAGCATGACCTTAGATGCAATAGTCTTAAGATCGATCATGACGAGCACTACAACTGCAATGATTGCAAGAATGCAGATCTTGCTTAAGATTCTGCTGATTAAGCTCTCGCTCAGTCCGTTGAAGAATACGGCGATTGCCTGCGCAGGCATATCATTGCTGACGCTGATCTTGCAGAACACGAAGAAGCTTCCGATTATTGCAACAAGTGCAGCTATAAGTATAAGCTTCTTGTTGGCATCTCCCATGAATGATTCGTAAATAGAATCAAAATCCTTAAGCATTACATCCTTCTTAGGAGCATCTGTACCGGCGTCTTCAATCTCTTCAGGTGCTGGCTGGGATGTGGCATCCATCTTCTCAACGGTATCCATGCCAATCTCAAAAGGTTCATCTCCAAGATTGAGGTCTACCTCCTTAGGAGGTACGTCGCCTACATCAACGATTTCAATCTCTTCATCTGCAGTCTCTTCTATCTCGAGCGGTTCGATAACATCAAGGCTGTCATCCTTAAAATCAGGTTCATTATTAACATTATTGTCTGTCAAAATGTAGTTCCCCTTTCAATAAATTATTTATAGAACTATTTTAACAGCATGATGAAATATTTACAAGAAAAAAGTGCCGGGTATTAAGTTTTGGGGAATGTGTGCCGATAATAACAATAAAGCAGAATAATGCTTTTATTTGTGTTACCACGGAGGGTGGCAGTTACACTTCCTTAAGTAAGTATGTTGCTGCAGGATGCGGCGGAATGGAGGAATTATATGAGTATAGGAGCAGTTCAGTCAGGATCGTCATATTCATCATATGAGAGCGGTGTTACAAGAACATCAGGCAAGAGTTCGGATGTATCTGCAAGCAGGCAGGCGGAAGCATCAGCAGTATATGAGGCATCCAAGACTGATAAGACAACATCAAAGACAGCCAATTCAGCACTTATTGCAAAGATGAAGGCAGATACCAACAGCAGAATCAGCCAGATGCAGTCACTTGTTGAGAAGATATTCAAGGATCAGGGACTGAAGATTAATTCTGTTGATGATATGTGGAAGAAGCTTGCTAACGGCGAGTTCACGGCAGATGCTGATACAATAGCACAGGCTAAAGAAGACATTTCAGATAACGGATACTGGGGTGTAAGCCAGACATCAGACAGAATATATGACTTTGCAATGGCACTGTCAGGCGGCGATGAAGAGAAGATGCAGAAGATGAAAGAGGCAGTTGAGAAGGGCTTCAAGGAAGCTACTAAGAGCTGGGGCAAAGATCTTCCTGATATTTCATCCAGAACATATGATGCGGTAATGAAGAAGTTTGATGATTTCTTCAATAAGAATACGACGGCATCAGACTCAGACGCTGAGTAATTAGTATACTCCGGCTAAAGATTGTGTATTAATTATAGAAAAGAGACTGCCGTACCGTGAATTAACTTTTAATTCCGGTACGGCAGTCTCTTTTTTGTGCGGCACCGGGATAATCCCATGCCGCCTATAATTGTTCTGATTCCGTATATTCATCATATTTGTCGGATTTTACACGGTCCCTTGCAAAATCTATAAAAAATGTCTGTAGTCTGAGACGGTTCTGCTCGTACATATCAAGTGATTCATATAATCCCCTGTAGTAGTCAAACAGAAGGCACTTGGTGCGGACGGTCTTGCGCAAGTCAATATTGCTGTCAACAAGGCTGCCTTTGGTCTTGACATAATAATAAAGCGGCTTTGTAAGCACATATATGGAATCCGCGTATTGAAGAAATTCAAGATTAAACTGGAAGTCTTCGCACCACTGAAGCTCAAGCGGGCACTTTATGCGGTGTGCACGTATAAGATCAGCACGGTAGAACTTATTCCACATAACGCCATAGTAGTAATTAGCCGGGGCTTTCATCATGTACTCGGCATAGGTACGTTTGCTTATCGTGCCTGATACATCAATGTGTCCCTTTGTCGTGAACATGTGGCCTATTACGCGGCGGTAATCACATATTACCATGTCTGAGTTGTTTTTTTCGGCAGCGTTGACCAGAGATTCAACAGCATCAGACGGAATCCAGTCATCAGCATCAACAAATTGAAAATACTTTCCGCATGCGCAGTCCATGGCAATGTTGCGGCTGTCAGAAACGCCGCTGTTACTCTTGTCAATTATAATAAAACGCGGATCCAGGCTGGCAAATTTTTCAAGAATGCGCATGGAGTGGTCATGACTTCCGTCATTGACCATAAGAACTTCAAAGTTGTCAAAAGTCTGATTCCGTATGCTGCACAGACAACGCTCAATAGTCTGCTGTGCATTGTATACCGGAATTATTATGCTTACTAATGGTTCCATTACTGTTAATACTCCTGTAAATATTGCTTCGCGCCACTGCTATAATGCAGTGAACCGTCCTCCGTGACGAAGACGGCCTCAACCCCGTCTGTATTCTCAACAAGACTAAGCCCCTTATCAAGACCGAGGGTAAAACAGGCTGTGCTCATGCAGTCACCTGTAACAGAAGTCTTTGAAAATATTGTTACCTGTGTAAGGCCGTTGTTGTACGGATATCCGTCAGCAGGGTTAAGTATATGATGGTAAAAATTCCCGCCATATGTAAAGCATCTTTCATATGTACCTGATGATACCACTGACATATCTGAAGCATTTACTGAACAGATATATGCTGAAGATTCTGCAAAAGGCCTGCGGACTCTGACATTGAACGAACTGTTGTCAGGCCGGTTACCGATGCATAAGACATTACCGCCAAGATTAATAAGTGCGCTTTTGACGCCGTTATCCGTGAGATAGTCTTTAATGCGGTCGGCAATATAGCCTTTGGCGATTGCACCAAGGTCCAGCATCATTTTGTCGGGAATTGATACATTATAAGTCCCATCTTCATTTTTTGCAAGTGTTATCCGGTCATATCCTACATATTCAAGGGCACCGGCAATGTCAGAGGTGTCAGGGACAGAAGGATTGCCGGAAGTGAAATCCCAGAGCGATGACACGGAACCGATGCTGATATCAAAACTGCCGCCGGATAATTGACCGTATTCTATGCCGTAAGATATGAGTTCCCCCAATGGTGCACTTACAGTCGTAATCTCGTGACGGTTAAGCCTTGACAGTTCACTGTCAGGAAGAGTGCGCGAAAATATCATCTCGTATCTGTCACACAGATTAAGTGCTTCAGTGAGAAGCTTCCTGTTGGATGTGGTATCGTAGCCTTTGATTTCAACATAGGTATTCAGCTTGAAACCGGACACGCTTAAAGGCTCCGGGAGTGCAAAGGAATGTCCTGCCGGAGAGGAGCATCCGGCCGCAGCTGATAGTGCAGCTGTTAGTACTGATGCAAGCATGCATAGGCATATTATTCTGTATAACCTGTATAATATCTTTTTCATGTGAGGCAAGCCTTTCGATACATATTTTCAATAATAAATGATTTTAGCATGTTAATGTTATGAGTACAATGTGAAATGAATGTGAATTTGCTTAAATTACTTTTAATTTATATGAAAACATGGTATAAATAATAAGATACGGCAGTTATGCGGTATTGTATTTTAGGAGGATTTTGTAATGAGAAAAAGTTATTTGGCAGCAGCACTTATGCTTACCATGGCGCTGACATTTACTGCGTGTGGCAAGCCGGGAGATAACGGAAACGAGGCAGGCACTAAGGGAAGCACATCCGGTGTGAATTATTCAGAACAGCTTCAGAAGGATTTTGAGACATATAAGCAGTATGTTAATCTCGGAGAGTATAAGGGAGTTGAGGTAGAGGTAGACAGGTCAGCTCTGGATGTTACACAGGATCAGGTTACGGCTTATATTGACAATATAAGAAGCAGTAAGGGTGAGAATACCGAAGTTACAACAGGAACAACGAAGGTCGGAGACAAGATTAAGCTTGATTACAGTGGAACGCTCAACGGAGTGGCATTCTCCGGAGGAACAGCTACTGATGTAGAATATACAATCGGTTCAGGAAGATTTATCGAGGATCTTGATAAGGGACTTGCAGGACTTGAGGTTGGCAGGGAATATGACATACCTTGTCACTTTGATGATTCATACAGCAATTCAGACCTTGCAGGCAAGGATGTTAATTTCAATGTTAAGGTCAATGCAATAGTGACAACAACGCTCCCTGAGTATAATGATGATTTTGTTAAGACGATAGTAGCAACAGGTTCATATGACACTCAGGCACAGACAACGGATGAATTCACGAAGTATGTTGAGCAGACGCTTAAGGACAGCGCACAGCAGAGCTTTGACAGTAATAAGTACAGTGCAGTCTGGGATAAGATTAACGAGACAACAACTGTGAGCGGATATCCTGAGGATGAGATTGCGGATCTTAAGCAGACTATCAATGATAATGTTAAGTCAGAATATTCATATTATGGTACTTATTACAGCGGGATAGATTCATTTGAGTCATATCTTAAGAATGTATACGGCTTCGCTGATGAGGCTGCATTCAATGAATATGCTGACCAATACGCACGCAATTACCTTAAGGAGAAGATGATACTTACACTTATAGGCGAGAAGGAAAGTGTTACCGTATCAGATGATGAGATTAATGAATATGGAGAGCTTATAGCATCACAGAATAATTACGATTCATATCAGAGCATGCTTGATTCGTTGGGGCAGAAGAGTGATAATGTCAAGCTTGAAGTAGGATATGCAGTGCTGGCAGATAAGGTTTCGGACATTCTGCTTAATAATGCAGTAGAAAAATAAAATAGAAAATAAAATAGAATATGATAGCACTTGCAAATATAGTACTATAGGACTATAATAATTTGCAAAGGATAGTTGTACGTAAGTTGCACTTATGGGGGTGAACAACATGGACATTACCGGTTACAGGAATAATTCGGATGGAAAGTCACATTTTGGGGAACTTTCACTTAAAAAAGGATATATAGTCGCTAACGGAGATGAGAATGCATATTACCTGCTTGGCGCTAATTCGGGGTATGCATTTCCGGAACTGATACATCCGGAAGACCAGCCTTCGTTTTTCTCGGCTTATGAGAAGCTTGATGATGGGGAACAGGATCTTATAGTAAGATTCCGCAATGCTGATGATAAGTATGTATGGCTGTATATTACGATGAAGATTGGCAAAAGGATTATAGATGGTACTGAGTCGGTTGATATCAGCTTTTATGATATTATGACTATTCAGGGCAAGTTCAGGCATTATATGCAGAACATGAATAAGTACCGAAGATTCTTAGGATTGTCTAACCAGGTATTCTATGAGTATGATTACAAAAATGATGAACTTATGGTATACAGATATAATAATGCCAAGAATGTAATGCTTTTCAGAGAAAAGTTTGCAGATGTTGAGCACAGGGTAGAGTCAGGCGATACGGAGCATTCGGATAAAGCAGCATTTGAAACATTTGCAGAGTGCATCCGCAATGGTGTCGATGGATTTAATCTTAAGCTTAACGGAAGTATATTCGGAGTTCCTGAGCTTGAGTCGGGTTTTGAAGTTAATGGCGGGACCATATACAGTGATGATGGGAAGAGCCTTTCTGTAGGTGTGATGAAGTCAACAAGCCGTTCACATGATGATAAAGCGTATTATCTTACTGAAGCAGCAAGAGATTCGGGGACAGGGTTACTCAATAAGCGTGCTATAAGTGAATATACAATAGAACGCATTAATGCCGGCGGTGATAAGGCAATGTATCTTGCAATCATGGATGTTGACGACTTTAAGAGAATCAATGACACATACGGCCACATGTTCGGAGACCAGGTATTGTCCAAGGTATCAGAGATTATAAGAAGTGTTGTCGGACAGCGCGGCAAGGTCGGAAGATTCGGCGGGGATGAATTCTTTGTATTGTTTGAGAATATACTTGATGAGGCAGAGCTGAGAAGAATCCTGAAGGTTATAACAAAGCATATTCTCTGGGCTTACAGCGGTGTTATTAAGGATTTTGCAGTAACGACATCGATAGGAATTTCAAAGTATCCGGATGACGGAACAGCCTATGATGAGCTTTTTAAGAAAGCTGATAAGTCGCTCTACATTGCTAAGGCAAAAGGCAAGAACAGATATATCATATATGATGAGAGTAAGCACGGCAAGCTTGATGCGTCTGAGGAGAGTGACAGACCGCTTGGCATAAGTGCGGTGCTGAGCAACGAGAAGAAGATTTCAATGATTTCAGAACTTGTGCTTAAGCTTCATTCGGACGGACTTGCTGTTCTTGACGAGGCACTTGCCAAGCTACAGGAGTATTTTGATGTTGACGGAATTGCCATATACAAGGGAAGCAGCTGGAAACGTGTATATTCGGTCGGCAAGTATATCGGGGCAATAGATAATTTCCCGATGTATGATGGAGATTATAAGTCTAACTTTGACGAGAGCGGTGTCTATTCGGAGAATAATACGAGACATATTAATACGCATTATCCGATGGTATATTCAGCACTTGAAAAGCAGGAGACAACAGCGTTTGTCCAGGTGTGGCTGGATGATGGGAATTACGGCGGAGTCATGATATCGTTTGATGTCTTCAACAGAAGCAGTAAGCGCTCTGAGTCAGACCGTAATTACATGACAATAGCAGGAAGGCTTATATGTGAACTGGTAATGAACAGTGATAAGTTATGATAATTACTGCTGGTTTATATTTTAACTGGAATTAAAGGACTGCCGGTGTCCTGTGCTGCATGATGACAATGTTGTGCAGTACAGAACCGGCAGCTTTTTTATTCGTGAATATAATGTGAATGAGTATTTTGATATATTGGCGTTATCCGCCGGATGATGTATAATAGGCGGAGAACGATGGAAGACCACTGGCAGCTTACTTGTGGCAATCTAACAGAAAGGAAATGGGATTCATGCATTTTAAGACATTAAGAAAATATACGGCGGCAGCAGCCATATGCATAGCAGCGGTTTCGTTTGCAGCATGTTCATCCGGAGCGGGAGACAGCACGGATGCTGCTGACACAGACGGATATATTGAAGAAGAGTCTTCAACATATGCGCAGCTGCCGGAGAGCAGCCAGAGCAGATTCTCTACGGAGGATATGGTATTTGGCAAGGCTGTAATGGGAATGACGCCGGAAGAAGTCATGGCAGCAGTTGGGGCTCCTGACGATGATAAGACACCGGCTGCGGAATCGACACCTGAGAGAGTATTCACATATAATGGCGCTGACGGTACGAAGAGTACATTGATATTCTGGAGTGTGAATGGCTCTATGAAGCTGTGCGGAGTTGAAAGCACTGACCCGGCGAAGACATTTACAAGAGGAACACATGCGGGGATGAGTGCACAGGACGTAAGAGATAAGTTCTACAGGGATGCCAACTGCCTTAATGCCAATGTGATGAGCGATGACAATGCAACTATACTAGGCAAGTTCCTATATGGCAGCAGAACACTTGACAGGCTTGAGGAACAGAAGGTTAAGGACCCAATAGAATATGGAATGATTAATTATAATGGCAATGGTGATATGGAGAGTGGTGGCAGTATACTTGAATATCTGAGTTTCCAGCCTCCGTATAAGGGAGAGTTCGCAAGCTACAGTGATGATTACTCACAGCTTATGTACTATACCAATGCGGCAGGCAATGTGACCGGAATATGCTGGTACTACTATCCTGAGGTACAGTAATATATATGATGTATGCATATTTTTTAAAACATTAATGATATTTCTTATTATATGTGTTACAATAAAAAATAATATACTTTAATCCAGAAGGGAGAAGCATCTGGCAGCAGGGGCTGCTGGTGCGGTATGAAAAGATGAAAGACACTACACTTGTAATTATGGCTGCGGGAATCGGCAGCAGATTTGGCGGCGGAATTAAGCAGCTTGAGCCAATGGGACCTAATGGTGAGATTATTATGGATTATTCAATCCATGATGCGGTTGAGGCAGGATTTAATAAGGTTGTATTTGTAATACGTAAGGATCTTGAGGAGACATTCAAGGAAGTAATAGGCAACAGAATCGCAACAAAGGTTAATGTAGAATATGTATTTCAGGAGATAGACAATCTTCCTGAAGGCTTTGGTGTACCTGAAGGCAGAAAGAAGCCTTGGGGAACAGGTCAGGCAATTCTTGCATGCAAGGGTGTGGTTAATGAGCCTTTTATGGTAATCAATGCAGATGACTATTATGGCAAGGAAGGCTTTGTGAAGATTCATGAATATCTTACTGACGGACATAAGACAGATGTTGAGTATGATATGTGTATGGCAGGATTTATCCTTGGCAATACATTAAGCGATAATGGTGCAGTAACAAGAGGCGTATGTGTTGTTGATGATAATGAACATCTTATCGGTGTTAATGAGACTTCAGGAATCGTAAAGACTGCCGACGGTGCGGCTTATGAGAAGGATGGTAAGCTTGTTCCTATCGATCCTAAGAGCCATGTGTCAATGAATATGTGGGGATTCACACCTGAGTTTCTTGATGTGCTTGACGCGGGATTCAGAGAGTTCCTTGGCGGACTTAAGGAAGGCGACATTAAGAGTGAGTATCTTCTTCCGTCAATTGTTGATTCAATGATTAAGGATGGAAGAGCTGCCGTTACGGTTCTTGAGTCTAACGATAAGTGGTTTGGTGTTACATACAAGGAAGATAAGCCGACGGTTGTAGCTTCCATAAGAAAGCTTATTGACGAAGGCAAGTATCCGGAGAGCCTTTACTAAGCAGGAAGGATACATATAAGAAAGGGAGACGGGTATGAGAAAATTTGCAAGATTTGCATTAATATGGATTCTGGCAGTTATGATTGCCGGAGGCGTTTCATATGGGGTATTGTATAATAAGATTGCACCTGTTTATGAGTCTACATCCAAGCTTTATGTAATACCGGGCAAGGATAGTGAACAGGCTCTTCGTGCAGGAAGCGGCGGACTTAAGGAAGACTTTTCTATCATATTTAAGAGTGAGATAGTTATATCTGAGGCAAAGAGTATTGCAGGTAATTCCGAAGATCTTGCTTCATATCTTACCGTAAGTTCACCGGCAGACAGTAATGTAATTGAGCTTACTGTGCGTAATCCTGACCAGAATACTGCAAAGCAGTATGTTGATGCGATTGCCAAGAGCGCATGCAGTAATGCCAAGAAGGTTATTCCTGTTGAAGAGATATCAGTCCTTCAGGAAGGAACATCCACCGGTGTGGCAATAAAGCCTGATCTTATTAAATACACAGCGTATATTACAGCTGCCGCAGCAGCAGTCATATTTGTAATTGAGTTTATAATAGCTCTTATTATGACGGCATTTGGCAAGAAGAAGGACGATGACGAAGATGAGTATGAGCGCTATTACCGTCAGGAACCTTTGAGACTTGCACAGAAGCAGGAGAGAGCACCTAAGCCATCAGAAGATGAAGATATCCTTATCTGGGGTGATGATGCAGACGCAGGCAATAAGGCGGCGGAAGCTAAGGATGGGGCAGAGAAGGCAGCACAGCATGCGGCTACACAGGCAGCCAAGGCAGAAGAAGCTGCGAAGGCTGCCAAGGAAGCACAGGCAGCACTTGAAGAGGCATATAACAGGATTCAGGAGGCTAAGCGCCTTGAAGAGACTGATGATATTGAACTTGTAGAGCATGATGATACAGCAGCTGAAGCTGAACATACACAGGAGCCACAGGCAGAGAATCAGCCGGAGCAGGAGCCACAGCAGAAAGAAGAACCGGAAGATGATAGCCTTGAGCTTGAAATGGAAGATGCTCTTGAAGAGGAAGAAAAAGAGCAGCTTGTCGAAGCTGTAGTTGATGAAGTTCTGCCTGAAGAGAGCAGTAACACAGAGGAACAGCAGGCTCAGGATGCAGCAGTGCCGGCGGAAGAATCTGATAATACTGCCGGCAAGCCTGCAGAAGAAAATATTGTACGTGGCGCAGATGACCTTGCTTCAAGAGCCGCCGCAGCAGCAGCACTTAAGGCAGCACAGGAAGCCTTGAGACAGCAGGAAGCTGAGGCACAGGCAACCGAAGACCTTGCACAGAAGGCAGCTGTAGAAGAAGCTCTTAAGGAAGCACGTGAGAAAGAAGAGAGAGAAGCAGCTGAGGAAGCAGCAAAAGAGGCAGAACGTCTTGCTGCAGAGGAAGCGCGCAGAAAAGCAATAGAAGAGAAAGAGGCTCTTATAGCTGCACAGAAAGCAGCAGAGGAAGAAGCTAAGCGCAAGGCTGAGGAGGAAGCAAGAATACTTGCTGCACAGAGAGCGGCAGAAGAGGAAGCTAAGCGTAAGGCTAAGGAAGAAGCTGACAGATTAGCGGCACAGCTTGCGGCGGAAGAAGCAAGAAAGGCAGCTGAGGCAGAGAGACTTGCTAAGGAAGCAGAAGAGAGAGCAATTCAGGAAGCAGCTGAAAAAGCACTTCGTGAGACTCAGGAAAGACTTGCAAGAGAAGAGGCAGAAAGAAAGGCTGAAGAGGAACGTCTTGCGGCAGCCAGAGCCGAAGAGGAGCGCATAGCAGCAGCTAAGGCAGCAGCCCAGAGACTTGCGATAGAGAAAGCAGAAGAGGAAGCCAGAATCAAGGCAGAGGAAGAAGCAAGACGCAGGGCAGAGGAAGAGGCAGCAGCTGCAAAAGCTGAAGAAGAAGCTGTAGCCAGAATACTTGCCAGGAGAGCCGAGGAAGCAAAGCGTGCTGAGGAGCTTAAGAAGGCAGAAGAAGCAAAGCTTGAGGAAGAGAAGAATGTTTCAGGAGAGACTCAGGCGGCAGCTGCAGCTCCAAGAGCTAATATCCTTGGAGAGAATTCGAGTACAGAAGTGCTCGGAAGAATACCTAAGTAAGCGGCAGATTCCAAATTTGCAGTGCGCATTGGCGCAGGAATGGAGATAAATAATGTTCAGTGTAAATATTGACAAATTGGTTGCAACAACTCCTGCCCAGGAAAAGGCATACAAGGAGCTGTGCAACAGAGTTCTGGCTAAGGGAAGAAAGTATAAGACACTTGCTGTTATAGGTGAGAGCGGATATGCGCTCCGCCTTGCAGCGGCGATTGTCGATGCCGGTAATAAAGTACTTTTTGTTGATGCTGATGTTACAACACCGGTATTTATGGGCAAATACAGACTTGGTAAGAATCTGGAAGGGCTGTGTGAGTATCTTGACGGAACACAGGACGATGATAAGATAAGATGTCTTACTAACAGAAGTGACCTTAATATAATATTTTCGGGCGAGAGCAGCAGACAGACTCTTTCACAGAATGACGAGGACAGATTAAGGAAATTCCTTGATGACAATATGGATGATTATGATTATATTATCCTTGAGGCCGGAAAGAGTGCAGAAGTAGCAAGAAACTGCAGAGCGTCATTGGTTCTTATAGATGATTCTGAGTATAGTCCAAGGGATGCCAGAGAGAAGATAGAATTCTATGACAACGAGGGATGCCTTGTGCTTGGTGTGGTTATAACGAATGCATAATACAGATAATACGGAAAACGACAATAAGATTCAAAAGTTCAGGCAGATGGTCTGCGATAGTGATAATGTAGTATTCTTTGGCGGTGCGGGTGTGTCGACGGAGAGCGGAATACCGGATTTCAGAGGAGTTGACGGTCTTTACAATCAGAAGTACAAGTATCCTCCGGAAGAGATAATCAGTCATTCGTTTTATATGAGGAATCCGGAAGAATTCTTCAGATTCTACAAAGACAGAATGCTTTATCCGGAAGCAGAACCTTCAACAACGCACATAAAGCTGGCAGAACTTGAACAAAAAGGAATACTGAAAGGCGTTATAACACAGAATATTGACGGGCTTCATCAAAAAGCGGGAAGCAGACATGTGGTGGAACTGCATGGATCTGTATTACGGAATTACTGTGAAAAGTGCGGCAGATTCTATGGTATCGATGCAATACTTAATGCTGACGGTGTTCCTGTCTGTGAGTGTGGAGGCCGCATAAAGCCTGATGTTGTCTTATACGAAGAAGGACTTAACGAAGCGGATATAAGTGAGGCTGTCAGGCTTATAGAAGAGGCGGATGTGCTTATCGTCGGAGGGACTTCTCTCGGCGTATATCCTGCGGCAGGCCTCATAAGATATTACCGCGGGCATAAGCTGGTTCTGATAAATAAGACACCGACACCGTTTGACGGCAAAGCTGATCTGCTTATACATGATTCGCTCGGAAAGGTGTTCGGAGTCCTTTAGACAGATATACAAACATGTGATGAATGGAGAACGTATATGGTTTATGATGTGGGCGATATCGTGCAGTTAAAAAAAGGTCATCCATGCGGAAGTAATGAATGGGAGATTCTTAGAGTCGGTGCTGATTTCAGGCTTAGATGCTGTGGATGCTCCCATATGATAATGGTTCCACGCAGAATGGTTGAGAAGAATACAAAGAAGCTGATTAAAAAGCAGGATCATTAATTTGAACCTGCTTATTTTTTTTGAGACGGATTAAACTTTTGCTTGCATTTTGTGTTGATGTGTAGTATCATATCTCATTGTGATGTATTATGTCTCATAATATATTTCAAATCCTTGCTCCTTACTGTGATTAAGGGGCCAGAGACCAGAAGGAGGTGCAACGTACATGAACAAGTATGAATTAACAGTTGTTGTTAGTGCGAACGTTGAAGATGAAGTCAGAGTCAATACTGTTGAGCAGGTTAAGGAATTAGTTGCTCGTTTTGGCGGTGTGATTTCTAATGTTGAGGATTGTGGCAAGAAGAGACTTGCATACGAGATTCAGCACATGAAAGACGGTTTTTATTACTTCATCAAGTTTGATGCAGATGCAGCAGCGCCTGCAGAAATCGAAAGCAGAATCCGCATCATGGACAATGTTATTCGTTTCCTCATCGTTAAGGAAGAAGCTTAAGCTTGATGAGTATACTGACATACAGCTCTTTTTAAAACAACAGGCAGGATGAATGTTCATCCGGAAAAGGAGTAAGTATGAATAGAGTAATTTTGATGGGAAGATTGACAAGGGATCCTGATATCCGCTATTCACAGAGCGCAGAGGATTCAATGGCAATCGCAAGATTTACATTGGCGGTAGACAGACGTGGTTCACGTAATAATCAGAATGGTGACCAGCAGTCAGCAGACTTCATAAGCTGTGTGGCTTTCAGGAGACAGGCTGAATTTGCTGAGAAGTATCTTCATCAGGGTACCAAGATTGTTCTTCAGGGAAGCATCCGTACAGGAAGCTATACCAACAAGGATGGTCAGAGGGTATATACTACTGAGGTTATTGCAGATGACCTTGAATTTGCAGAGAGCAAGGCTGCAGCTGCCAGTGGAGAGGCATCTTATGCCGGCCACTCAAGACCTGAGCCAAGTGCGGCAGCAGGCGATGGATTTATGAATATTCCTGACGGAGTGGAGGACGAAGGTTTGCCTTTTAACTAGGACAGGAGGTAACTAATTATGCCAAACATGGATAAGAAGACTGGCGATAAGGCTGAGACTCAGATGAGAAGAAGACCTATGCGCAGAAGAAAGAAAGTCTGCATTTTCTGTGCAGATCAGAGTAAGGCAATTGATTATAAGGATGTAAACCTGCTTAAGAGATATGTATCTGAGCGTGGTAAGATTCTTCCTAGAAGAATCACAGGTAACTGTGCAAAGCATCAGAGAGCACTTACAGTAGCTGTTAAGAGAGCTCGTCACATTGCACTTATGCCATATTCAGTTGACTAATTGCATATGATTACAGAATCCCGTTACGAGTATTAACTCGTGGCGGGATTTTTAGGTATGCATAATTAGCTGGATTGAATTGGATATAAATGAAAAACCATGGAAAAAATACTTAAATAAGTTATTTTAACTGATTTTTTGCAAATTCCCCCACAAAAGGGGGGAGAATAATAAAAATAAAAGTGGTAATATAACACTCGTGAAGAAATTGTTTATTTACTAAACAACTAAACGCTTATGGCGGTCTGGGGAGACTGTTTATATAAGCAAAAGGTGAGGCGAGTGTTTTTTATAGAAAGAAGCAGCTTTTGTGACGTGTGAGTGACAAAGGCTGTTTCTTTTTGCGTTGATATGCAACCCGGTATGTGGTATAATTCACAGTATGTGGCTATTGTATGAATATGGAGTAATGCAATGTTTAAGAAGAAAAATGGAGCAGGAATAAGAACAACAGGTGCACTGCAGTCTTTTTTTATATGGCCTCTTCTTGCCGGGCTTATGATGGTAGTGCTTAATGTTACAATATATTTTATAAGTGTGCCGGCGGGTACGGTAATGTCCGCATTTGTTGCGGTGTATGCGATAATCCTCGCTCTTATGTGGTTTTATTACAAACCGTCAATAGTAAGGCAGATGGTTAATTTTGCTGAAGATTATGCACAGGTCCAGCACAGGCTTATGGAAGAACTTGCAACACCTTATGCACTTCTTGATGATTCCGGGCGCATAATGTGGATGAATAAGGCTATGCGCCAGGTGACAGGCAGGGAGAAGGATTTCCATAAGAGCATAACAACTGTATTTAAGGACATAAGCCGTGAGATGTTCCCTAAGTCGGAACAGACATGTGTAAGACACATAACGTATAATGAACATGATTACCAGATAGAGATTAATAAGGTATCGATAGATTTTTCAATAGATAAGTCGGAGATACTTGATGGCGAAGATGCCGCATTATTGTCTATGTATATGTTTGATGAGACACAGATTAACCGTTACAGAAAGCAGATACACGATGAAGGATTTGTAGCCGGACTTATCTATATTGATAATTATGATGAAGCGTTTGAAGGTATTGAGGATGCAAGATGTTCACTTTTCCTTGGACTTATAGATAAGAGAGTTAATAAGTATTTCTCTCCGGGTGCGGCGATAGTCAGAAAGCTTGAGAAGGACAAGTATCTGGCTGTATTTACTTACAGCTATCTTGAGAAGCTTATAGCCGATAAGTTCAGTATCCTTAATGATATCAAGAGTATTAATATAGGCAATGAAAAAACAATAACTTTAAGCATCGGCATAGGTACGGGCGCAGCTGATTACTCAAAGAATTTTGAGATAGCCAGGGCTGCGATGGATCTGGCACTCGGAAGAGGCGGAGACCAGACAGTACTTAAGGAAGGTGATAAGGTAACATACTTTGGAGGTAAGAGCCAGCTCGCGGAGAAGAATGACCGTGTTAAGATCCGTGTTAAGGCTCAGGCACTTATGCGCGTTATGGAGAACAATGATGAGTTCTTTATAATGGGACATAAGCTGCCGGATATTGACTCATTTGGTTCTGCCATAGGTATATATCTCATGGCGCGTAAGATGAAGAAGAATGCGCATATAGTTATAAGTGAGGTTACTGCAACAGTAGAGCCGTTTATGGCAAGGTTTACGTCTAATGACGATTATCCTGAGGACATGTTCTATACAGGTCAGGATGCGCTTGAGAGGGTAAGTCCTTCTACAGTGCTTATTGTTGTTGATGTTAACAGACCTCAGATTACTGATTGCCCGGAGCTGCTTAATATATGCCGGACTAAGATTGTGTTCGACCATCACAGACAGACGAGTGACCCGATTGCAGATACATTTATGTCATATGTTGACTCATCTGCATCATCAGCAAGTGAGATGGTGGCTGAGATGCTTACATATGTTAATGAGGGTACGAAGTTAAGAGGCCTTGAAGCTGATGCACTCTATGCAGGAATCGTAATTGATACGGACGGATTTAATTCAAAATCAGGCCCGAGAACATTTGAAGTTGCAGCTTATCTGCGCCGCAACGGTGCGGATGTCAGCAGGGTAAGGAAGCTTCTGCGTAATGATATGAATGAGTACAAAGCAGTGGCGGCTGCGGTGAGCAGGGCTGAGGTATATCGTGACAGTTATGCAATCTCTGTATTTGAAGGAGACGGGCTTAAGAGCCCTACAATCGGAGGAGCACAGGCAGCTAATGAGCTTCTCGATATCAGAGGCATTAAGGCATCATTTGTCATAACCAAGTACGAGGATAAGATATATATAAGTGCGCGTTCTATAGATGAAGTGAATGTACAGCTTATAATGGAGAAACTGGGCGGAGGCGGTCATATGACAGTTGCCGGAGCACAGTTTAAGGATAAGACAATCAATAATGTAATCCTGGAACTCAAGGAAACGATTGATGAGATGATTGTAAATGATGAATTATAGAATATTTACAGACTGAATGCGTAATCAGACGCAGGAATGGAGGATAATGCAATGGAAGTTATACTTATGCAGGATGTTAAGGCACTTGGTAAGAAGGGTGATAAGGTAAAGGTCAGTGAAGGATATGCAAGGAATTTCCTGCTTCCTAAGAAGCTTGGAGTTGAAGCTAACGCCAAGAATCTTAACGACCTTAAACTGACTAAGGCACATGAGGCCAAGCTTGCCAAGGAGGAGCTTGATGCGGCGATAGCTCTTAAGGAAGTTATCGAATCTAAGAAGATAGTTCTTTCTATAAAGGGTGGTAAGGACGGAAGAACATTCGGAAGCGTGTCAGGCAAGGAGATTGCCGAAGCTGCGAAGGAGCAGGCAGGGCTTGAGCTTGATAAGAAAAAGATTAAGATAGATGAACCTATAAGAATGGCAGGAACATTCCATCTTCCTGTTAAGCTTCATAAGGAGGTTGTTGCTGAACTGACTGTTGAGGTTGAACAGAAGTAAAGCAGGAGGACAGAATGGAAGAAGCTGTTATCAGAAGAGTCATGCCTAACAGTATCGAAGCAGAGCAGTCGGTAGTCGGTTCAATGCTTATGGATAAGGATGCTATTATTGCCGCTGCTGAGATTCTTAATAAGGACGATTTTTATCATAACCAGTACGGAACGATGTTCCAGACTATGGTTGATATGAATAATGCGGGAAGGGCGGTAGACCTTGTAACATTTCAGGAGGAATTAAGGGCGCGCAATGTTCCTGCAGAAGTATATGGAATTGATTTTATAAGGGAACTGCTTGAAGCTGTACCTACTTCTGCCAATATAAGACAGTATGCTGAGATTGTCAAAGATAAGGCAATGCTCCGCAATATAATAAGAACAACAGAAGAGATTGCCAATCAGTGTTACGCAGGAACCGGGGAGACTGAAGATATTCTTGCCGATACGGAGAAAAAGGTATTTGAGCTTGTTAAGTCAAAGGCAAGCAAGGATTCCATGCCTATCGGGGATGTTGTTGTTGAAGCAATAGACAGGATATCGGCGGCAGCACGTAACAGAGGTGCCGTTACGGGAATTCCGACAGGGTTCAAGGATCTCGACTATAAGCTCTCAGGACTTCAGCCGTCTGATTTTATACTTATAGCGGCGCGTCCGTCTATGGGTAAGACAGCGTTTGTGCTTAATGTGGCAGACCATGTAGCACTCAAGGAAGGTATAACAACTGCTGTATTCTCGCTTGAGATGTCCAATGTACAGCTTGTTAACCGTATGCTTTCGCTTGAATCGGGTGTTGATGCAGACAAGTTAAGAAAGGGCCGTCTTGACGGCTCTGACTGGGCGAAGCTTCTTGAGGGTGCTGATAATATAGCCAAGTCACACCTTATAATAGAAGATACGCCGGGTATATCAATAGGTGAGATGCGCTCTAAGTGCCGTAAGATGAAGCTTGAGAGTAATCTTGGACTTATTATTATCGATTACCTTCAGCTCATGAGCGGAAGCGGGCGTTCTTCGGATTCAAGACAGCAGGAGATATCGGATATATCGAGAGCGCTGAAGCAGCTTGCAAGAGAGCTTGAGGTTCCTGTTGTTGCACTGTCACAGCTCAGCCGTGCCGTTGAGAAGAGAGATGACCACAGACCTATGCTTTCCGATCTTCGTGAATCGGGAGCGATTGAGCAGGATGCTGACGTTGTAATGTTCCTCTACAGGGATGATTATTACAATAAGGATACAGATATTCCGGGCGTTGCTGAAGTAATCATAGCCAAGCAGCGTAACGGCCCTATAGGAACTGTACAGATGGCATGGATTGCAGAGCAGACTAAGTTTGCAGATATGGCAAGACCGCAGGACGGACGTAATTTTGGCTAGATTTGGCTGATTTATAGATAATGAGAATCAATATGTTATAACATGTTGAAAATGATAAAAATTTTATGATTGTGTTGATTAATGCAAAAAAATATCGTATAATGAATAAACAATTATTCAATTTCTTAAGGAGGTATTATCATGGCACATATTATTTCTGATGACTGCGTAAGCTGTGGTGCTTGTGTTGCAGAATGTCCTGTTAACGCAATCAGCGAAGGCGATGGCAAGATGGTTATTGATGCAGATACATGCATCGATTGTGGCGCATGTGAGGGCGTATGTCCTGTAGGAGCTCCACAGGCTGAATAATCCGTAGGATTAGTTATTTACATAGATATCTATATATCAGATTATTCAAGATAATAAGAAGCAGCCGGATTAATTCCGGCTGCTTTTTTGCTGTGTACGTCCCACACGGACAAATGCCCGTTATATTTGTATAAATGTACCTAAACTGATACAAAATATTCATTAACAGTTGTGAAATTGTACATAATCAAATACAAAGCAAAAAAGGCAAAAATTGTTGTTGATTTTTTAACAATCATGTCATATATTATAAGCGTAGCAAGAAAACGATAATACATTTTTTAATACAAATGTGTATTTTCGTTTTATCTTTATAATCAACATTGTATACAATATACAGGAGGAATGAACAAGATGCTGGAAAAAGAACAGTGGAATGGTTTTGAAGGCAGACTCTGGAAAGAGGAAATCAACGTAAGAGATTTCATCCAGAATAACTACAAGCCTTATGATGGAGATGAGAGTTTCCTTGAGGGACCAACAGAAGCTACTAACAAGCTCTGGGGAAGACTTCAGGAGTTACAGAAGGAAGAAAGAGCCAAGGGCGGCGTTCTTGATATGGAGACAGAGGTTGTTGCAGGTCTTACAGCTTACGGCCCTGGATATATAGATGAGTCTATGAAAGATCTTGAGCAGGTTGTAGGTCTTCAGACAGACAAGCCTCTTAAGAGAGCATTTATGCCATATGGCGGTATCAAGATGGCTGAGGAGTCTTGCAAGAATTATGGTTATGAGCCAAATCCTGAATTACACAAGATCTTCACAGAGTACCACAAGACACATAATCAGGGTGTATTCGATGCTTACACACCAGAGATGAGAAAGGCTCGTCACAGCCACATCATCACAGGTCTTCCTGACACATATGGCCGTGGACGTATCGTAGGCGATTACAGAAGAGTTGCTCTTTATGGTATTGACTACCTTATGGAAGAGAAGAAGAGAGATCACGCTAACTGCGGATGCGGAACAATGACAGATGATGTTATCCGTCTCAGAGAAGAGATCTCAGATCAGTACAAGGCACTTGCAGGCATGAAGAAGATGGCTGAGAGCTACGGATATGATATTTCACAGCCAGCTAAGAATGCTAAGGAAGCCTGCCAGTGGTTATACTTTGGTTACCTTGCAGCTATCAAGACTCAGAATGGTGCAGCTATGTCAGTAGGCCGTGTATCTACATTCCTTGATATCTACATTCAGAGAGACCTTGATAACGGTGTTATCACAGAGAAGGAAGCTCAGGAACTCATCGACCATATGGTAATGAAGTTCAGAATGGTTAAGTTCGCAAGAATCACATCATACAACGAGTTATTCTCAGGTGACCCTACATGGGCTACTCTTGAGGTTGGTGGTACAGGTATCGACGGACGTTCAATGGTTACAAAGAACGACTTCAGATTCCTTCATACACTTGAGAACATGGGACCTTCACCGGAGCCTAACCTTACAGTACTTTACTCATCACGTCTCCCAGAGACATTCAAGAAGTATGCTGCTAAGATTTCTGTTGATACATCATCAATCCAGTACGAGAATGATGACGTTATGAAGGTTTCATGGGGCGATGATTACTCAATCTGCTGCTGTGTATCAGCTACTCAGACAGGTAAGGAGATGCAGTTCTTCGGCGCAAGAGCTAACCTTGCTAAGTGTCTTCTTTACGCTATCAATGGTGGTGTTGATGAGAAGAACAAAGAGCAGGTTGGACCGGCTTACAAGCCTATTACAGCAGAGTATCTTGATTATGATGAGGTTATTGCTAAGTTCGATACAATGATGGATTGGTTAGCAGACCTTTATGTTAATACACTGAACCTTATCCAGTATATGCATGATAAGTATTACTATGAAGCTGCAGAGATGGCTCTTATCGATACAGATGTTAAGAGAACATTCGCTACAGGTATTGCCGGATTCTCACACGTTGTTGACTCACTTTCAGCTATTAAGTATGCTAAGGTTAAGACAGTTCGTGATGAGTCAGGTCTTGTAGTAGATTACCAGATTGATGGTGACTTCCCTAAGTACGGTAATGATGATGACAGAGCTGATAACATTGCTGTATGGCTTCTTAAGACATTCCTTGAGAAGATTAAGAAGAGACATACTTACAGAGATTCAGAGCCTACAACATCTATCCTTACAATTACATCTAATGTAGTTTACGGAAAGTACACAGGTACAATGCCTGATGGACGTAAGGCCGGCACTCCACTTTCACCTGGAGCTAACCCAAGCTACGGTGCAGAGCAGAACGGACTTCTTGCATCACTTAACTCTCTTACAAAGCTTCCATACGAGTGGGCACTTGATGGTATTTCAAATACTCAGACAATGAACCCTGACGCTCTTGGACACAACGAGGATGAGAGAGTTGCTAACCTTGTTAACGTAATGGATGGATACTTTGATCAGGGTGCTCATCACCTTAATGTAAATGTATTCGGCAGAGACAAGCTTATTGATGCTATGGAGCATCCGGAAAAACCTGAGTACGCTAACTTCACAATCCGTGTATCAGGTTACGCTGTTAAGTTCATCGACCTTACTAAGGAGCAGCAGATGGATGTTATCAGCAGAACATTCCACGACAGAATGTAATCATACGAATAGTATAATTGCTTGAAATAAAAATGCAGTACAACCCGGTTGGTTGTACTGCATTTTTTTTGCTTTATGCTGAATCAGGTTCAGAATCCTTTTTTATACGCCGCTGTATGCGCAGTAGCCTCCGTCTACGGGAAGCACGATTCCGTTTACAAAGCCCGAGGCATCATCACTTGCAAGAAACAGCGCGGCACCGATAAGTTCTTCCGGATTGCCGAATCTGCCCATTGGCGTGCCTGCAATAATCTTTCTGGCTCTTGGTGTGGGTGTACCGTCACTGTTGAATAAAAGATCGTGATTCTGTTCGGCGGCGTAGAAACCGGGAGCAATTGCATTGCAGCGGATTCCGCTCTGTCCGAAATGTGTTGCAAGCCACTGTGTCAGGTTAAGTATTGCACACTTGGCATTGCTGTATGTGACAACTTTGGTCAGCGGAAGAATTGATGAGACAGAGGCAATATTTATTATGCTGCCGCTGCGCTTTGCAACCATATCGCGTGTGAATACCTGTATCGGCAGGAGTGTTCCCATGAAATTTAGATCCATGACTTCACGGATTTTGTCTTCGTCAAGATCCCAGAATGAATAGTCATCCGTGCCCGGTTCTTTTGCAAGCATCTCCGCTGCTGTTATGGCGCCCGGCTGGTTGCCGCCGGCACCGTTAATGAGTATATCGCAGCTTCCAAGTTCAGCCCTGATGGTCTCATATGTACTGATAAGGCTGGATTTGTCTGTGACGTTGCAGGTGTAGCCTCTGATTACTGTGGATTTGTTCTGTTCATCCGCTGCCTGCTGTGTTAAGCTGCTGATAACCTGTGACATTTTGTCACGATTACGCCCGATAAGTGCGACTGAAGCACCGCTTACAGCGAGTCCGTATGCCATGGCAGAGCACAGTGTGCCGCTTCCTCCGGTTACTATGGCGGTTTTGCCTGACAGATTGACATCAAATGGTATCTTCATATAAATTACCTCCATCTATTCATATGTTTTGTTAATGCATCTCCGGTTATACATAAGATGTGTATACATGGCATCCTGAGCTTTGACGGCGTTATGTTCTGCAATTGCACAGGCTATCTCACGATGGGTTTCAATGGTTTCTGTCTTAAGCACGTTTCCGGTTGTTTTGACAAAAAGAGGAATTGAACTGTTGATTATCGGAATAAGTCTTGGAATAACCAGATTCTTACTTCCCATGGCAATAGCGGTATGAAATTCTATATCTTTCTGTGTGTGGTCTTTCTTGGTTTTGAGAAGTTCTTCAACCTCATCACATAATGAACAGATTCTGTTAATATCCCCACTGTCTGAATAGGTAGCTGACATGGCAGCTATGGCAGGCTCCAGCAGGAATCTTATCTCGAGCAGATCCTGCACAAGCTTTTTTTTGTCTGATATGAATGTGAAACCAAAGGGATCATCAATTAATCCCGGGGAAGATGCAACGTATGTTCCGGATCCCTGCCGGATGGTTACAATGTTGCGTGAGGCAAGTAGCTTCATGGCTTCGCGGAGTGAACTCCGCCCTATATCAAGCTGTCCGGCGAGAATGGCTTCATTAGGAAGTCTGTCACCCGGCTTGAGATGGTTATCCAATATAAAAGAAATTATGTCTTCGGAAATCTTCTGAGGAAGATTTCTGTCATCAGACTCTGAATTCATCATATGACTTCTCCTTTCTTGAACCCGGAATTGCGGATGCTATATGTAAAGCGCCGCAATTACAAGCATTGTATAATATTATAATATTTTTTTGAGAATTTCAAAATGAACAAAATGCACAAAAAACGCATAAATAATTAAGCATTTTTACGATATTGCTTTTTTGTATAAATGATTATATCATAAATACATCAGATGAATTTGATGTAAAAAACGATGTCAATTGACAAAAGTAACGAAAAACAGCAGATAGGTATGATGTATATTTAAAAATACATCACATGTATAGGAGGGAATACGCTATGGAGCAGACGGTGTTTGTTGCAGATCCAACAAGGTTGTTGATAGCGGCAGCAGTAGGAATTATTGTGCTATTGGTATTGATAATCAGATTTAAACTTCATCCGGTTATATCTATGATGATTGCAGCTATAGTGATAGGTGTTGGCGCCGGGATGCCGCTTACAATGATATCGGAAACTGTTGAGAAGGGCGTTGGGAAAACACTTCAGGGAATAGCACTGCTTGTCGGACTTGGTTCAATGTTCGGAGGAATACTTGAAGTCAGCGGAGGAGCTCAGAGAATAGCCAAGACACTTATAGACAGACTCGGACAGAGAAAGGCAGGGGTGGCGCTTGGAATTACAGGACTTGTTATAGGTACTACCGTTTTTTTTGAAGCGGGCGTTGTGGTACTTATACCGCTTGCATTCAGTGTCGCAAAGCAGACTAAAAAGTCAACATTGTATTATGCAATTCCGCTTCTTGCAGGTCTTGCAAGCGGATATGCATTCGTTCCGCCGTCAGCAGGTTCAGTACTTGTTGCGGACTCGCTTGGAGTTAGCCTTGGAGTAATGATTATGGTCGGAATACCGACAGCGTTAATATGTATGATAGTTGCCGGAGTGGTGTGGGGAAGGTTCATAGGAAACAGGATATTTACCGGACTCCCTGTTAATGTAGAGGAGATAAAGGATGATTCAAGAGAGCTGCCTCCGTTTGGACTTGTACTTGGGGTAATACTTATCCCGCTTATATTGATACTGATAAGCACAGTGTCTAAATATATGCCGATACCGGAGGGAGTACAGAATGTACTGTCGTTTATAGGAAAACCGTTTCTTGCACTGACGGTGGCAACACTTGCTGCCATGTATTTTCTGGGGATCAGGCGCGGATATACCGGAGCCCAGCTTAAGAAGATACTGGATCATTCGCTGAGACCGGTTGGGATGATACTGCTCGTAATAGCGAGCGGAGGTGTAATAAGATGGATGCTCCAGGATTCGGGACTTGGTTATATAATAGGCCCTGCGCTTGAAAAAAGCGGAATGCCGCTTATTCTTGTAGCATTCTTTATAGCATTGCTGGTAAGGGCATCGGTTGGCAGTTCCATGGTAGCAATGACGATGGCATCGGGAATAATGGCAACAATGCCTGCGGTTATGGCAACAAGTGTGTTGTACAGGGCGGCTATGTGCTGTGCAATATGCGGAGGCGCAACAGCTTTAAGTCATGTCAATGATGCAGGATTCTGGCTTGTTGGAACATTCCTCGAGATAGATGAGAAAACAACTTTGAAATCATGGACGGTTATGGAGACGCTTATAGGCGTAACGTCACTGGCAGTTAGTCTGGTGATTTCGATATTTGCCTGATGCTTTTAATCTGACGGCGGCACATGAGCGCCAGGTTACAGAATGGAGGAGGTTGCAGAATGATACGTATACCGGTATATCTGAACAGCATGACAGATGCAAAGCATCTGGTCCAGATAGCAGAAAAGTGTACAGACAGTGTTGATCTTGCGTGCGGAAGATATGTTGTTGACGCAAAGTCAATGCTTGGTGTATTCAGTCTTCCACAGTTTGACAACGTAGAGATGTGTGTGGATGAAAAGGATAAGGATGAAGTATATAAGAAGTTAGAGCAGATGAAGTTATTAAAATAAAAAGAAAGGCAGGATAATATTATGTGTTTAATCAGTCAGGAAATGAGAAAGTCAGCTCCGGAAATGGATCCGCTGAGAATTGGTACAGGATGGAAGAAGGAAGACCTCGGAAAGGTACAGGTTATGATTGAGAGTACATATGGCGACAGTCATCCCGGAAGCGGACATCTTAACATTCTTGTGGAAGAGGTGCGCAAGGGCATAGCAGAAGAGGGCGGATTCGGAGCAAGGTATTATTGTACGGATATATGTGACGGTGAGAGCCAGGGAACGGATGGAATTAATTACAGCCTTGCCAGCAGAGAGATGATTGCAAACATGATTGAAATACATGCCAATGCGACACCGTTTGATGCAGGTGTATATCTTTCAAGCTGTGATAAAGGCGTACCGGGTAATCTTATGGGACTTGCAAGAGTTAACATGCCATCTGTATTTGTCCCGGGAGGAACCATGAATGCCGGCCCGGACATGCTTACATTAGAGCAGCTTGGCATGTATAGTGCCCAGTACGAGAGAGGCGAGATTACTGAAGAAAAGCTTGACTGGGCAAAATGTAATGCATGTCCAAGCTGCGGAGCATGCTCTTTCATAGGCACTGCTTCAACATTGCAGATTATGGCTGAAGCACTTGGCCTGGCACTTCCGGGCAGCGCACTTATGCCGGCAACAAGCCCTGATCTGCTGGATTATGCAAGAGAGGCAGGACGACAGTCAGTAAGACTTGCAAAGATGAAGAATATGAGACCATCAGATATAGTAACACTTGAAAGCTTTGAAAATGCTATTCTTGTACATGCTGCAATATCAGGAAGCACCAATTGCCTTCTCCATATACCTGCGGTTGCACATGAATTCGGTATAGAGATTACAGGTGATACATTTGACAGGCTTCACAGGGGAGCACATTATCTCCTTGATGTGCGTCCTGCAGGAAGATGGCCGGCAGAGGTATTCTATTATGCAGGAGGAGTTCCGGCAATAATGGAGGAGATTAAGGAGCATCTGCATCTGGATGTTATGACGGTAACAGGCAGGACACTTGGTGAGAACCTTGAAGAACTTAAAGCTAATGGTTTCTACGAGAAATGTAATAAGTGGCTTGATGATTTTAACAGCAGATACAATATAAAAATCACAAAAGAGGATATAATAAGACCATATGACAATCCGATTGGCAGGGAGGGAAGCATAGCGGTATTAAAAGGCAACCTTGCACCGGAAGGAGCGGTTATCAAGCACACCGCATGCCCTAAGGAGATGTTTAAGGCTGTACTTAATGCAAGACCGTTTGACAGTGAGGAAGAATGTCTTGATGCGGTAATACATCACAAAGTGCAGAAAGGCGATGCTGTATTTATAAGATATGAAGGACCTAAGGGAAGCGGAATGCCGGAAATGTTCTATACATCAGAGGCAATAAGCAGTGATAAGGAGCTTGGAAAGAGCATAGCCCTTATTACGGATGGCAGGTTCTCAGGTGCATCTACAGGACCTGTAATCGGGCATTGCAGTCCGGAGGCAGCGGAAGGCGGCCCTATAGCATTAGTTGAAGAAGGAGATCTTATTGAGATTGATGTTGAGGAAAGAAAGCTGAATATTGTAGGTATCGCAGGGAAAAGAATGCCTATGGAAGAAATTGATAAGGTACTTATGGAAAGAAGAAAACAGTGGAGACCAAAAGAGCGCAAATATAAGAAAGGGGTACTGAGACTGTTTAGTGAACTTGCAGCAAGCCCTATGAAGGGAGCTTATCTGGAATATGATAAGTAACTGATAAGCTGGGGATGCCGGATAGCTGAAAAAATTGTTATTTACATTCATGTCAAATTAGATTAAAATAATCAGAAGTTTCAGTAAATATAATTTTTGGAGGCAGTATGGGTAAGATTCATTCTATAGAAAGTTTTGGTTCAGTTGATGGCCCGGGAGTAAGATTTGTAATTTTTACGCAGGGATGCCATATGAGATGTCAGTTCTGCCATAATCCGGACACATGGAATATGGAAGACGGAGAAGAGATGTCAGCTGATGACCTTCTTAAGCAGGCTCTCAGGTATAAATCATACTGGAAGAACAAGGGCGGTATAACAGTGAGCGGCGGAGAGCCGCTTCTGCAGATGGATTTCCTTATTGAACTGTTTACCAAGGCTAAGGCGAAGGGTGTCAATACAACACTTGACACTTCAGGTAATCCGTTTACACGCAAGGAACCTTTCTTTAGCAGGTTCAAGGAGCTTATGGAAGTAACTGACCTTGTTATGCTTGATATCAAGCAGATTGATGACGAGAAGCATAAGACGTTGACAGGCTGGAGCAATGCTAATATACTTGATATGGCAGAATATCTGTCAGAGACAGGCAAGCCGATGTGGATAAGGCACGTGCTTGTTCCGGGAGGAAGCGATGATGACGAGCTCCTTAAGAGACTTGATGCATTTATTAAGACTCTTAAGAATGTTGACCGCGTCGAAGTGCTTCCGTATCACACGCTTGGAACCTTCAAGTATGAGGAACTTGGAATTGATTATCCGCTTAAGGGAGTTAATCCACCGTCTAAGGAGAGGATTGATAACGCCAACAGGCTTCTCCATACGGCTGATTACACAGGCTATATGACGAGATAGCTTACATTTATATTTACATTTTTATATGCGTATGACGCAGGAAAGAGGTAGACATGAAGAAGATCACCAAGGATACAACAATCGGTGAGGCAATTACAATTGATGAGGGAATTATTCCTATCCTTATGAGTGCAGGAATGCATTGCGTAGGATGCCCTGCATCACAGGGAGAGACACTTGAGGAAGCAGCAATGGTTCATGGTATGGACATTGACCAGCTTATGGAAGCAATTGAAGATTATATTGCATCTACAAACTAATCCGGAATTGATTCGGCATCATGTCGGATAGTCATAATAAAAAGCATTGGAACTGTTAATATATGTCCCAATGCTTTTTATTATGCCATCAGAGAACAAAAGCCATGATTAATCAGCTACTGTTCTTCTGAGATGTGCTTATACTTGGCACGTGTAGCCATTCCGCCTCTTAAGTGGCGTTCAGATTTGTTGATGTCGAGTACTTTGCGGACATTTTCGGCAAGTGTGTGGTTTATCGCAGGTAACCGCTCAGTCATGTCTTTGTGTATCGTGCTTTTGCTTACGCCAAAACGGGATGCAGCCTGACGGACTGTAGCTTTGCTGTCGATTATGTACTGTGCAATTGTAATGGCACGTTCTTCTATGTATCCTTTCAATAGATTCCCCCATCAAAGTGGTTTGTACAATGTATGAAAGTAACATAGAAAAAATAACTACAGAATTGCGTTGATTGACAAATCGGGACGCTTGGATAAATCAATAAATTCACCGTCGCACATTATTGATGGACGTGACAGGCGGTTGCTGTTAATAAGTACAACCTCACCGATCCGTCCGTCAGACAGGCGGACATTAGTGTGCAGGTAAGATGAAACAACATGATTAATAAACGGAAGCAGTACGTTAGGGTCATACTTGCTGAATGATTCATCCTCCATAATCTTGATAACATCGAAAGGACACATTGAACCGCGGTATACACGCGCGGCAGTCATTGCATCATATACATCTGCAACTGTAACAATCTTGGCCATGAGAGGTATCTTGTCACTCTTGAGACCGAAAGGATATCCTGAGCCGTCACACTTCTCATGGTGAAAAAGACATACCTCCTTAATGCGGTTATCAATATTCTTATCCTTAAGAAGATTAAAGCCTAAGTTAACATGGGTCTTGATAACATCAAATTCTGCAGCTGTAAGCTTGCCCGGCTTGAGAAGAATCTCTTCGGGTATCATAAGCTTACCTATGTCATGAAGAAGGGCTGCGGTTGAGAGAACATTAAGATCATCTTCTGACATATTGAGCCAGCGGCCTATAATTGTTGCAATAAGTGATACGTTGACACAGTGTACGTATGTGAGGTCATCGTTCTTACGGAGGCTGTGAAGCATATCGAATACCTGGAGGTTGGAACGGCTGCCGGACAGGATACTGTCTGTATCTGCAATAAGGGTGCTGACGTCAATCTCTTTGTCACGGAATACAATATCATTAAGGTTGTTCTTTACAGTGGAAACGGTGCCGTTATATTCTTCTGTGAATTTGGTAAACTCAGGAGTTGCACGGAGCTTGTCAAAGTAAGTAGGCTCTGTATCTGTTCCCTGAATTCCATCATATATAAGTATCTCGAGAATGTGATTGTCAGCGATTGTGTTGATAAGATCATGCGTGAGTGCAACCCCCTGTGGAACAATCATGTGTCCGCCCGGTGAATATACATCTCTGGCAAGGATCATGCCTTCTTCTGCTTCAAATATAAAAACTGTTTTTTCTTTTCCAGACTGCATAGATATCTGTCCTCCCATATTAAATAACCATTAAAAAATAGACCTGAAACCATTATCTATAATTATATTTAATAAGCATGGCAAAGTCAAATATTTCCATAATGTTTAAAATTTTTATAAACATATGTTAAATGCTTGACGAAAAGGGAGCCATGATGTAATATAAGCACGAAACTTAATAGAGTTTGATTTATCCCTTATTAAGAGTGGCGGAGATACATAGGATCTATGAAGCCCGGCAACCCCTTACAGACCAATACCGGTGAATTACGGTGATGGGACAGGCAGAGGAAGGTGCCAACCTGAGCGGATTTTCGGAAGAGCGGTTTGTGATGACCTGAGTTTGGCTGTGTATGGCAGCACAGGAAGTTATGATACTGCAACCGGAGAAGACGAACAATAAGAGGATTTCTGAATAACCGATGTGCGCAGAAGTCCTTAGTAATAAGGACTTTTTATTTTTGCAGACAATAAGCGGAACCGGTATTTATACGGGGCTGGTGTCTGCACACCGCAATCTGCAGAAAGGGTGAATCAACAAACATTTACACATCAATATAGAGGAGAATGAGATGGAAAGAAGATTATTTACATCAGAGTCAGTTACTGAAGGACATCCTGATAAAATCTGTGACCAGATATCAGATGCAGTTCTTGATGCACTTATGGCACAGGATCCATACAGCCGTGTTGCATGTGAGACACTCACTAACACGGGATTTGTAGTAGTTATGGGTGAGATTACAACCAAGGCTAATGTGGATATCAGCCAGATTGTGCGTGATACAGTGGTTGAGATTGGATACGACAGCTCAGATAAGGGATTTGATGGCAATACATGTGCAGTTATGGTTGCGCTTGATAAGCAGTCACCTGATATCGCAATGGGTGTTGATAAGGCACTTGAGGCAAAGAATGGTGAAGAGACTGATGAGCAGATAGATGCAATCGGTGCCGGAGATCAGGGTATGATGTTCGGATATGCAACTAATGAGACAGAAGAGTATATGCCATATCCTATCGCACTTGCACAGAAGCTTGCGAAGAGACTTACAGACGTGCGTAAGAACGGAACACTTCCATACCTTCGTCCGGATGGTAAGACACAGGTAACAGTGGAGTATGACGAGAACGGTAAGCCGGTACGCCTTGATGCAATTGTAGTATCATCACAGCATGCACCTGAAGTAACACAGGAGCAGATCCACGAGGATATCAGGAGAGAAGTAATCGATGCAATCGTTGATCCTGCAATGGTAGATGATAATACAAAGATTTTTATCAATCCTACAGGACGTTTTGTGATTGGCGGTCCTCAGGGTGACTCAGGTCTTACGGGACGTAAGATTATCGTAGATACTTACGGCGGATATGCACGTCACGGCGGCGGAGCTTTCTCAGGTAAGGACTGCACAAAGGTTGACCGTTCAGCAGCTTATGCAGCACGTTATGTTGCAAAGAATCTTGTTGCAGCAGGAATTGCTGACAAGTGTGAGATCCAGCTTTCATATGCAATCGGTGTAGCCCATCCTACATCAATCATGGTTGATACATTTGGTACAGGAAGGCTTCATGAGGATAAGATTGTTGAGATTATCCGTGAGAACTTTGATTTAAGACCTGCAGGAATCATTAAGATGCTTGACTTAAGAAGACCGATTTATAAGCAGACAGCTGCTTACGGACACTTCGGACGTAATGACCTTAATCTTCCTTGGGAGGCACTTGATAAGGTTGATGCACTTAAGAAGTATCTGTAAATGATTTAACTTTATAATGACTGACGATTCAGGCTATTGCATACTCAGATTGAGAGAATGCAGCAGCCTGAATTTTTTTTTGAGCTTTTTTAAATTTCCCCTTTTAAATTCGCAGCATTTTGTATATAATGTAAGATAATAATGTCAAATAGTATGCGTATGTGTATTATGGCATTCGCATCGAACATAGATGGACACAAACAGACTTATTCAAGAAAGGTTAAAAAGGTAATTTTCAATGTTAACAACAGATATCGGAATCGACCTTGGAACAGCGAGTATTTTGGTTTATATAAGAGGTAAGGGCGTTGTGCTCAAGGAGCCTTCAGTAGTTGCATTTGACAGGGATACTAATAAGATAAAGGCAATCGGTGAAGAGGCAAGACTTATGCTTGGACGTACACCGGGCAATATTGTTGCGGTAAGACCGCTCCGTCAGGGTGTTATCTCTGATTATACGGTAACAGAGAAGATGCTTAAGTATTTCATTCAGAAGGCAATCGGCAAGAGGATGCTTAAGAAGCCTAGAATCAGTGTATGTGTGCCTAGTGGTGTAACAGAGGTTGAGAAGAAGGCTGTTGAGGATGCAACACTTCAGGCAGGAGCAAGAGAAGTTGCTATTATTGAGGAACCTATAGCAGCAGCAATAGGTGCAGGTATTGATATATCAAGACCATGCGGTAATATGATCGTTGATATCGGCGGCGGTACAACAGATATCGCTGTCATATCACTTGGAGGAACAGTAGTAAGTACATCAATCAAGATTGCAGGTGATGATTTTGATGAGGCACTTGTACGTTATATGCGTAAGAAGCATAATCTCCTTATAGGTGAGAGAACAGCTGAGGATATTAAGATAAAGATCGGCTCGGCTTATCCGAGAGCGGAAGTAGCCAAGATGAACGTAAGAGGACGTAATCTTGTAACAGGTCTTCCTAAGACTGTAGAGGTTACATCAGAAGAGACAGAGGAAGCACTCAGAGAGGCTACTTCACAGATTGTTGAAGCAGTTCACAGTGTACTTGAGAAGACACCGCCTGAACTTGCATCTGATATAGCTGACAGAGGCATTGTACTTACGGGAGGCGGAAGTCTTCTCCAGGGACTTGCAGAGCTTATCGAGGCTAAGACAGGTATTAATACTATGACAGCGGAGGATCCTATGACAGCTGTTGCAATCGGAACAGGTAAGTTTATAGAATTCTTAAGCGGATACAGGGACGAGAATTAACAGCATGGATGCATACGGCTTTGGGCCGATGGAGGTATTTTAATGGTTAAAGGTTTATACACAGCCTATACGGGCCTGGTAAACCAGCAGAACAGACTTGATGTTGTATCTAACAACCTTGCCAATGCTGCAACAACTGCATATAAGAAGGAAGGTCTTACATCACAGTCGTTTGATGAAGTAATGGCTTATAAGGTTAAGGATGCAAGCGTAGGCACTGTGAATCAGTATATCGGTGACCTTAATCTCGGGGTTAAGATTGGTGAGTCATACCGTGATTATTCGCAGGGGTCATTCCGCGAGACAGGGGAGAATTTTGACCTTGCACTCTCAGGGGATGGTTTTTTCTCAATCTCATTTACGAACAAAGCAGGCGAGACATCAACGATGTACACGCGTGACGGTAACTTTTCAATGACTAAGGACGGATATCTTGTTACTAAGGATGGTGATTTTGTTCTTGGAGAGGGTGGTCCCATACAGCTTCCTACGGATGCTGCCAAGATTGCAATAGACAGGGACGGTACCATCACTGCTGACGGTGTGCAGATAGACAAGCTCGCAATCACTGATTTTGAGGATTATAACTATCTCGAGCAGTATGGCGAGAATCTCTATAGAGCGCTTGATACCGCAACAACTAAGGATGCAGCAGGACAGGTATATCAGGGATATCTTGAACAGTCTAATGTCAATGTCGTATCAGAGATGGTCGAGATGATTACAATATCAAGAGCATTTGAAGCTAACCAGAAGGCGATGAATGCGGCAGACGATACACTTAAAAAGGCGGTTACGTTAGGACAGCTCTGATCAGCTGATAAGTGATAATGTATAAAGATAATGTATAAGGGAGCGGGCGCTGACAGACTCCTGTTAATCTATAATAATTACCAGCGCAGAAATGAGGCTTAATATGATGCGTTCATTATGGACTGCTGCTTCGGGAATGACAGCACAGCAGACTAATGTAGATACTATAGCGAATAATCTTGCTAATGTTAATACAACGGGATATAAGACAGAATCAGCCGAGTTCAAGACTCTGCTTTATCAGAATCTTCAGACTAAGACAACAACTGCCAACGGCGAGAATAAGCCGGTTAATGCACAGGTGGGACTTGGTACGAGGAACTCTTCTATAACATCACATTATACTCAGGGACAGTTCCTTGACAGTGATAATACATTTTCATTTGCAATTAATGGTGATGGTTTCTTCGGCGTTATGGGTGATGACGGTAATACATACTATACACGTAACGGTAATTTCTTCATATCACCGCTTCAGGACGGAAGTATGATGCTTTGTACATCAGATGGCAATGCGGTACTGAATTCAGAAGGAGCACCTATTACATTTAACAATATGGAAGCTAATAAGATTACTGTTGATGCTGACGGACAGTTTATGTATCCGGACGATACGGGCAATCCTGCAGCGATAGGAATACAGTTCGGCCTCTATCAGTTCACTAATCCGTCAGGGCTTGATAAGACCTCAGGAGGACTTCTTGCAGCAACTGATGCATCAGGCACTGCACTTAATGAGTCGGTTGACCAGGTTACAAAGAAGAGCCAGCTTAAGCAGGGATATCTGGAAGGTTCTAATGTTAATGTTGCAACTGAGATGGTTAATCTTATAACTGCACAGAGAGCTTACGAGCTCAATTCCAAGGCTATTAATGCCTCGGATGAGATGCTTCAGCAGGCTAACCAGTTATACAGATCATAATTAAGCCGGATGTAATTCCGGGGGGATTGACGGGCAGCCGGGAATGTCCTGAGGGATGTTCTGGAGAACGTCAGGAATGGAGAGTGGAATGAGTGATCTGATTACTAGCGGAATCGGTTCGTATTATATGGATTCTGTATCTGACACATCATCTTCAACATCCGAACTTGAGAAGACACTTGGCAGCGGTGATTTGTCTAATGCGTCCGATGACGAGCTCATGCAGGTGTGCAAGGACTTTGAAAGCTATTTCATCGAGCAGATGTTCAAGTCTATGGAGAAGATGATACCGAAGGATGAAGATGAGGATGAAAGCTCATCTATGAGTTCTATGACAGATTATTACAAGGAAGAGATGATGAGCAAATATGCAGAGTATGCTTCGGAGTCTGATGGCGGAAAAGGGCTTGGAATAGCACAGACGCTCTATGAGCAGATGAAGCGCACATATGGTTCGTCAGAACTTCCGGAGCAGATATAATTTTTATGGATGAATATGGCAATATAATTGATGATTCACAGGCTTCTGAAGTGTTCGGGGATTCTGTACATGAGATAGAAGGATTTGTGGAACATATAATATACCGCAATGAGGATAACGGATATACGGTGTTTAACACAATGTTTAAGGACCGGGAGGTGACCTGCATAGGCACCTTCAGTTATCTGAATGAAGGCGAATATATAGTGGCACAGGGGAGTTATGTCAAGCACCCGGTGTACTGGAAACAATTCAAAATAACTTCATATGCTCTCAAGACCCCTGAAGACGAAAAGGCGGTCCTGAAGTATCTTGGCTCTGGCGCAATCAGAGGAATAGGCGAGAAGACGGCACAGAATATCGTTAATTATTTTGGCGCGGATACATTCAGAATTATTGAGGAAGAACCGGAGAGACTTGCGGAGATTAAGGGAATAAGCATGAAAAAGGCTATGGATATAGCTGACCAGCTTATAGGACGCAAAGATATGCGGAATGCGATGATGTTCCTGCAGAAGTACGGAATATCGATGAATATGTCTTCTAAGATATACGAAAAGTATGGCGAAGGAATATATGCGATTATTCAGGAGAACCCATACAGACTGGCAGATGATATCGGCGGAATAGGATTTAAGATGGCTGACGATATTGCACAGCGCGTGGGAATCAGATCGGATTCGGACTACAGAATAAGAAGCGGAATACTTTATGTGCTTCTTAATGCAACTGCGGCAGGGCATACATTTCTCCCAATGGAAGATCTTGTGGAAGCAGCCAAGGCGCTTCTTCTTGTTGATATCGATGATATTTCCCATTATGTTACTGACCTCGCACTTGAGAAGAAGGTCGTAATCAAAAATAATAATATATATGCGTCTTCATATTACTATATGGAGCTGAAAGCGGCAGCAAAGCTTGTACAGCTTGATATTGAATATGGAATTGATGATGCTGCCGTAAAACAGGCGCTTGAGTCTATCGAAAAAAGTGAAGGAATTACTCTTGACGATATGCAAAGAGAGGCTGTTATAGGGGCGATACGCAACGGACTGATGATTATAACGGGCGGACCTGGTACAGGCAAGACTACAATCATCAATACCATTATAAGGTATTTTGAGATGGAAGGCATGGATATACGCCTTGCTGCACCAACGGGAAGAGCGGCTAAGAGAATGTCTGAGACAACCGGGTATGAAGCGCAGACTGTACACAGGCTTCTGGAAGTTAACGGCGGCATGGATGATGAGCATTCAGGTGCGGGCTCGCATTTTGAGAGAAATGAGATGAACCCGCTTGAGACGGACGTTATAATTGTGGATGAGATGTCCATGGTTGATATTAATCTCATTAATGCCCTCCTTGCGGCTGTTGTCGATGGCACAAGACTTATACTTGTCGGTGATGTTGACCAGCTTCCGTCTGTCGGTCCCGGCAATGTACTCAGGGATATGATTAATTCAGAATGCTTTAATGTTGTTAAGCTTACAAGAATTTTCAGACAGTCTGATGAGAGTGAGATTATAACTAATGCGCATGCCATTAACCGCGGTGAGGATGTTGCGCTCAACAAATACAGCAGGGATTTTCTTTTTATACACAGAGATACGCCGGAGGCAATAATAGCAGCACTCTGCACGGTTGTGCGTGACAAGCTTCCGCGTTATGTTGACGCTGATGTGTCAGAGATTCAGGTTATGACGCCTATGCGCAAGGGCGTTGTAGGCGTTGAAAAGCTTAATCAGACACTTCAGACATATCTTAACCCTCCCGAAGCTTCCAAACTCGAAAAGGAATTCGGACAGGTTACGTTCCGCGTCGGTGATAAGGTAATGCAGATACGCAACAATTACCAGATTGAGTGGGAAAGACGCAGCAGATATGGCATTGTAAATGAAACCGGCATGGGAGTATTCAATGGCGATACCGGAATTATAGAAGAAATAAGACCGTATACGGAGGAGGTTGTCGTAAGATTTGATGATGACAGGTATGTAAAATACGGCTATAAGCAGCTTGAGGAACTGGAGCTTGCGTATGCGATAACTGTACACAAATCACAGGGCAGCGAGTACCCGGCAGTTATAATACCGATGTTTCCGGGACCGAGAATGCTTATGACACGTAATCTTTTGTATACGGCGGTTACGAGGGCGAGAAAATGTGTCTGCCTTATAGGACGTGAGGACTGTTTCAGGGAGATGATTGCCAATGGCAATGAGCAGAAGAGATATTCGTCACTTGATGTGCGGATAAAAGAGGTCAGGGGGGATTGATTGCATAGGGGAATACTTAAGGAGGCTGTAAAGTTTCTGTATCCTGATGTCTGCCCGGTCTGTTCGGATGTTATGACAGATCAATCCGGAATATGCACAACATGCAGGGGAAAATTAAAATATATCCACAATCCGCGCTGCCTTAAGTGTGGAAAACAGATGTCAGACGGGGAGCGGGAGTACTGTTACGACTGCATGACGCATCATCATTCATATACACAGGGAATAGCGGTCTGGGGATATACTGATGGGATAAAGCAGTCAATATACAGATTTAAGTATCAGAATTGCAGATGCTTTGCGGATATATATGCACAGGAGATTGAATCGCAGTATGCAGAACACATAAAGCGATGGGGAGCGCAGGCAATACTTCCGGTGCCGCTTCATGCAAAGAGACTTGCTGACAGAGGCTTCAATCAGGCGAAGCTTGTTGCGGACGCATTGGGAAAACGGCTTGGAATACCTTCGGATGACACTGTGCTTATCAGAGACAGGAGTACCGTACCACAGAAAGAGCTGGATGACAAACAAAGATTTAAAAATCTTGAAAATGCTTTTATTATTACGGAAAATGTAGTAAGATATAAAAAAGTAATTATACTGGATGACATATATACAACAGGAGCCACTATGGATGCATGTGCAAAAGCACTTCATGAAGGCGGAGTACATGAGGTGTACAGTGTTGTGCTTTGCATAGGGAGAGGGTTCTGAGGTATAGGGCGGTAGCGGCACATTATATATTATGTTGACGTCTGCTGCCTATTGTTTAATGTATTAGTTGTTTGGAGGGGTGCTATGATTTTGGTCATAGGAGCAACAGGGTATATCGGTAGATATTTTTGCACCGAGATGTCAAAGCGTGGAGTTGATATACTTGCACTTGGCAGATCGGAGGCTGTACAAAGATTTTTTAATGATAATGGTGTGCCTTTCCAATATTTTGATTTGTCTGATGAGCTAAGCTTTGAACAGCTGCCTAAAGACAATATAGAAGCGATAATCGATCTGTCAGCGTGTCTTGCGGAATTGGAAACGCCGGTTAGCAGGTTTTTTGAGATTAATACGGTGGGTGTGTATAATACTTTGGAATATGCACGCAAAAATGGTATAAAAAAGGTTGTAATTGCATCAACACACAAATTATACAACGACATAAATAAGGACATTATTTCAGAGACGGATGGAATCAGCTTTACGGGTGATCATTCCCCATACATCATTTCAAAAATAGCAGCGGAGAACTTTGCTGAATGGTACAATAAAGATTTTAACATGAATGCTGTAGTACTTCGGTTTACGGGAGTGCACGGATATGGTGAGATATTAGGCCATTTGTATGCGGATGGCTCGTATAAAAAGAGTACTTTTGAGATTTTCTTTGAAAAGGCATTAAAAGCTGAGACTATTGAAGTGTGGGGGAATCAGTCTGTTAAGCGGGATCATATTTATATAAAGGATGTTGTAGATGCTCTTTACAAAGCTGCTGTAAGCGGTGAAAAGAAAGGAATATACAATATAGCAAGCGGCGTGGGGTATTCTCAATACGATGAGGCACTTGCACTTGCGGAGGTGTTCGGACCTGAAGGTAAAAAAGTGATGTAGTTTTAAGACCGGAGAAACAGGGATTGAGCCGTGGGTATGTATATAATGTTAAAAAAGCAGAAAAAGAGCTCGGATGGACACCTAAATACACAAATCTCAAGTACATGCTTGAAGATTATCGGAGAGAATGGGAAAGCAAAAAGTACCATAATTATCACTATATCAAAGAAGGAGAGGGACCTGCGTCCCTGTAGAACTTGATATGTTAGATTACAATCCGGTGACGGGACAAAAGGGACAATGTGTCATTGCAGGCAGGGGAGCTGTAGCTATATATCTTGCACTAAAAAATATAAGCCAATATGGGAAGTGCGTGATTGTTCCTGCCAATATTTGTTACGCAGCAGTGTTTCCTATAATATATGCGGGATATACTCCACTTTTTTGTGATGTTAATCCTGCAGATGGCAATGTCAGCCTGAGAATAATAAAAGATTCATATAATGATTCGGTGGCTGCAGCAATCATACCGCATATGTATGGAAATCCGGTTTCTGATATGTGCGCGATTAAAAGTTTTTTCTTACAAAAAGGTGTAAAATTAATCGAGGATTGCGCTTCACTCATGACAAATCGCAGTGGAAGTTATAGACCGGGAACCGTAGGTGATTATGTTATCTACAGTACCGGATATTCAAAAACTGTTGATATTGGAATTGGGGGATTGCTATTCAGCGTGTCCGCAGATTTAGAGGATGCCGAAAAGGAAGAACGCAGTTTGAATCCATATCAGGAATGCATTGGGGATGAATGGAGAATTTTTTCAAAGATATACAGGACTATTCGAAATAATGGACAGAATTCCTTGATTGTTAAGGGAATATATAAGTCTTTTGAAAAAACCCTTAAGGATTTGCTGATATACTCAATAAATGATAAATATAAAAATGACATTCTTAACAACATTTCAAGGCTGGATGAAATCATTGTATTAAGGGAGAATAAGTACAATCTTTATCTTGAGCACTTAAAAGACAGCGATTGCGGTTATTCAATTTATAAATTTGAAGACGGTGCGGTACCATGGAGATTTAATATGCTGGTAAGAGAGGAGACAAATAGAGCGTTTATTGAATATTGCCTCCGGTATGGATTACCGGTGAGTGACTGGTATCCATGTGTAACACCGATTTTTGGAATATATGATTCGTTTGATGATGCAATGTGGCATGAGAATCATATTGTGAATTTTCCTCTATTGATTCCGGATGAAGAGATAATAAGAATATGTAGAGTTATCAAAGGATATAAGGAGAAAGAATGAGCGAAAATCTGGCTATAATAGGAGCTAGTTACTTACAGCTGCCGCTGATAAATAAGGCAAAAGAAATGGGGTATACAACGCATGTGTTTGCATGGGCGGCTCAGGATGTCGGCGAAAAGGCAGCGGATTTTTTTTATCCTATAAGTATCGTTGAAAAAGAAGAGATACTTGAAAAGTGCAGGCAAATAGGGATATGTGGAATATGCAGTATAGCATCTGATGTTGCAGTGGTAACTGTTAATTATGTTGCTGAAATGCTAGGACTGAATGGCAACTTAATTTCATCTACAGGAAAATGCACAAACAAGCATCTTATGAGAAAAGCATTTGAAGAAAATGGAGATCCAAGTCCTAAAAGTATACTGATATCCCAGGACACGTTATTGGATAATCTGGATATTACATACCCGGTGATTGTTAAGCCTACGGACAGAAGTGGGAGCAGAGGCATTTACAAACTTGAAAGCTCTGAAGGGTTGGCAGATGCGGTTAAAAAGGCGATGTCTGAAGGATTCGAAAAAAAAGCTCTGGTTGAAGAGTTTGTTGAAGGCCAGGAATATAGTGTCGAACATATTTCATTTAATGGAAAGCATGTTTTTTTAGCGCTCACATTAAAATATACAACTGGGGCTCCACATTTTATTGAAACAGGGCATATGGAGCCGGCACCTGTAGATGACAGACTGCTTGCACAAATAAAAAAGACGGTTGGGCACGCATTGGATTCACTGGAGATAAAGAACGGTGCATCTCATGCCGAAATAAAAGTTAAAGATGATGGTACGATAAATATTATTGAGATAGGGGCAAGAATGGGAGGTGACTGCATCGGAAGTGAACTAGTGAGATATTCTACGGGATATGATTTTGTTAAGATGGTAATACAGGTTGCGTGCGGAAATCAGCCGGACTTCAAAAAAGTATGCGCTCCAACTGCTGTTGAGAGCAAATATATTTTTAATGATTTGGATTTAGAGGAATTTAATGATATAATGAAATATGAACCTGAACGTATACTCCAGGTATCTGATTTTCATTTGGAGAATATTGGACATATTACAGACAGTTCTAACAGAGCTGGATGTTATATTAGAAAATTTAAATGCTAGATTGATGTACTATAATAAGGGAATGGAGGAGATAGTCATGGATGTACGTAATTGCAGAATGTGTGGATCACTTTATAATTATATAGGAGGACCTTACAGGGGACTTTGTCCGAGATGTGTCCAGAAGATGGAAGATAAGTTTGCCAAGGTTAAGGAATATATAGAGGAGAATCCGGGTGCTACGATGACAATGATTTCGGAAGAGTGTGATGTAACACCTGAGCAGATTCAGAGATGGGTACGTGAAGACAGGCTTGCGTTTGCGGATGATTCACCTATCGGAATTCCGTGTGAGGGATGCGGTACCATGATTAAGTCAGGCCGCTTCTGCGATAAGTGCCGTGCTAATATGGCAAACGGCTTTTCACAGGCATATGCACAGCCGGAACCTGCGAAACCACAGAGAAAGACTGACAGTAATGCAAAGATGCGTTTCTTTGAGTAGATGTGAATATTGCGGAATGTAAGAGCATGGCAGAGGGTATATGAATGTACGCTTTGGCATGCTTTTTTAAAAATGATTTGAAAATGTTCAAATTGCTGTTAAGTTTTTTGAAAATGTGTCCGATACATTTGACAGGAATATTAATGGAGGTGATATGCTTATGCGTATAGATGCTTATAATGCAGTGAGTCAGGTATACCAGACAAAGGCTGAATACAAGAGCAAAGCAACCGGAAAGCAGGCTGATAATGAATATAAGTATGAGATTTCAGATTCAGCTAAGAGTTATTCGGTAGCAAAGAAAGCAGTCGCTGATGCCTCAGATGTCAGAATGGATAAGGTTGCCGATATTAAGGCAAGACTGGCAGCAGGAACATATAATGTCAGTGCAGAGGCAATCGCGGACAAGATACTTGGTAATATGGAGACTATAGTATTCTGATAAGCGGATTCAGGTAGAATATTTGGGACAGGTGGATTGAAGTGGCAAGTCTGATTGAGAATCTTATTGATGTATTAGGAAAAGAAGATATTGAATATAAGAGCCTTCTTGATATTGCAAAGGAGAAGACCGATGCAATTATCAGGAATGATATTGATGAGCTTCAGATTATTGTCGGAAGAGAACAGCAGATAATAGAGAAGCTGGATGCTCTTGAGTCAGCGAGAGAAGAACATGTGGAAGATATTGCCAATGTTCTTAATGTCCCACTTGATGAGATGAAGATTGACAGGCTTATCCGCATGATGGAGAAACAGCCGCAGTTCCAGCAGGAACTCATCAGAGTGCATGACAGCCTGAAGGAAACGATGAATCAGTTGATAATGCTTAATGATAATAACAGGGTATTGCTGCAGCAGTCGCTTGACATGCTTGAGTTTGAGATCAACATAGCCAAGAGTGCTAAGATGGCACCTGTTACGGCCAACTATGGCAAGGATGCGTATGGAGTTGGACAGTCCGTCAGCGAAGGAACATTTGACGCGAAGCAGTGAGATATAAGACTGGAAAGGGGACACCACAATGGCTAATGGAATGACGGGATTGTATGTTGGCAGCTCAGGCCTTCGTTCCGCACAGACGGCTCTGAACACGACAGCACATAACCTTGCTAATGTCAATGTCAAGGGATATACACGGCAGCAGGTTGCATTATCGTCAGCAGAATATTTTAAGATAGGACAGACAACAACACAGGATAAGTCTTATGGAGTAGGTGTTGATACACTTGCAATAAGACGAGTAAGAGATGATCTTATAGATGCGGCTTACAGACAGGAGAATGGACGACTGGGATATTATTCAACACAGTATGATGCAGTTGTTGAGATTGAAAGCCTGTTTGGAGAGCTTAACGGGGTAACATTTGAGGATTCACTTAAGGATCTTAAGAATGCCATCAACGGACTGAGTTATGAACCGGAGAGTACGATTAAGAGAAGTGCACTTATTCAGATGTCAACAACATTTATCGATCGTGCAGGCTCTATATATAAAGGACTGAAGGATTACCAGACAACACTTAATACTAAGGTTTCCAATACGGTTGACAGAATTAATGAGCTTGGAGAGACGATAAGTTCACTTAATAAGAAGATAACACAGGTTGAACTTTCGGGTGAGCGTGCGAATGATCTTCGTGATCAGAGAGATAAGGCGCTTGATGAACTGAGTGCATATGCCAAGGTTACATATCAGGAGACTGATAATAAGACACTTCTTGTTACACTTGAAGGATTTTCATTCGTTACATCTTTTGGTGTTAACAAGATGGGAACAGAAGACATAGATGGAACAGGATTGTTAAGACCGGTATGGGAAGCATTCAATAACAGAGCTGTTTTTAATGATTTTGAGGAGATAACAGCAATCAATAATAATGATATTGGTGAGCTCAAAGGACTTCTTCTCGCAAGAGGTAATACAACAGCTGATTACACGGATGTTCCGGTAAGACCGGAAGCAAAGGATTATGCGGGCGGTGATACGGATCCACAGTATCTTGCAGACTACGCACAGTATGAAAAGGATGCCGAATACTACAATAAGTATATTGAACCATCAGTAATACTCAGCACTATGGCTGGCTTTGACAAACTTGTTAACGGAATAGTTACATCACTTAATGATATACTTTGTCCACAGACAACATACGACAGTGCGACAAAGCTTACATATACTGATAATAACGGCAATACAAAAGAGATTCCGGGCTGCGAAGAGATTACTAATGCGGATGGTTCCAAGACTTACAGGTATAAGGTACTTGATAAGGAAAAGTCAAGCGTTGGCATGGATGACAACGAGACGATGGGAACAGAGCTTTTTTCACGTAAGAATACAGAACGTTACATTAAGATTAATGTTAACGGTGAAGATATGTATGTGTTCAATACGCAGAACCAGTTCGGAAGTGATTCTGATTATACACTTGGCAACATTGAGGTTAATCCGACTGCAGCACAGCATAAGGAACTTATTCCGCTGTCCAAGAAGAATGACGGCGGTGAGGACATGGACAAGGCGATGGAACTCCTTGAGGCATGGAATGTCAAGTTTGCAGCAATTAGTCCGTCTAAGTATGCCAAGGAAGATTTTATGTCATTCTATGACAGTGTAGTTGCTAATGTGGCTACTACGGGTGAAGTGCTTAAAGGAATGGTTAATACGCAGTCATCGATGGCAGACGGATATGATTCGCAGCGAATGATGACTGAGAGTGTATCTTCTGAAGAAGAACTTCAGAACATGATTAAATATCAGCAGGCGTACAATGCAGCATCAAGATATATCAATGTGGTTGACCAGATGCTTGAACACATTGTGACGCGGCTTGGAAGTTAATAAAGACAAGGATGGAGTTATGGCAGTATGGATGCTGGCAAAGCATTTGTGCTGCCTTTGTATTCATTTTGATTAAGAGGAAGGTGAGAAGAGATGCCATCAACATTTTTTGGGTTGAATATAGCTTACACAGGGCTGCAGGCAGCAAGCGTATCTATTAATACGACAGCACATAATGTATCAAATGTAAACACAAAGGGATATTCACGTCAGCAGACTGATGTGAGTGCAGATAACGCACTTCGTACATACGCCAAATACGGCACGGCAGGTTCGGGTGTAATTGTCAACAGCATACAGCAGGTGCGCGACAGCTATTATGATGTTAAGTACCGCAGCAATGAGACTAATTACGGATATTACAATACAATGCAGACATATATGACCCAGCTTGAGGATTATCTCAATGAGTATACACTTGAGGGCTTTACCAAGGCTTATGCGGATTTCTTCCAGTCAGCCATACAGCTTCAGGAGCAGCCGGCGGAGGAATCTGTCCGTAATCAGTTTATCAATAAAGCGCAGAGTCTCGCAGATTATTTTAATACTCTTTCAAGTAACCTTAAGAACGTACAGAAGGATACGAATGAAGAGATTGGTAACAGGGTAGATAAGATTAATACTATTTCGACAAGCATTGCATCTCTTAATAAGCAGATTAACCAGATTGAGGCTAATCACGGAACTGCTAATGATCTGCGTGATGCACGTAATAACCTTCTTGATGAGCTTTCACAGATTGTTAATATAGAGACAACAGAGACACCGGTTGGTGTTAATACCAACTGCTTTAAAGTATATATTAACGGACAGGTGCTTGTAGACAATAATAATTCCAACAAGCTTATGGTAACGGCGAAGGAGAACCCACGTAATGCATCTGATGCGGATGGCTTGTATCAGATTACATGGGAGAGCGGAATGAGCTTTGGTGAATACAGCAGTACTCTCAACGGTTCGCTTAAGGCACTTATCGAGGCAAGAGACGGATGTAATGGCGAGATAGAAAAGCAGACAACAGATGCCAATGGCAATCCGGTTCTTGAGACAGAAGGAGTTTCGGTCAACAATACTAATTTTAAGGGTGTACCTTATTACCAGTCAAAGCTTAATGAATTCGTACAGATATTCACAACTGCCGTTAATGATGTGCTTGCAGGTCCTAATGCCAGAACGATTAACGGGGAGAAAGGAATTCCGCTTTTTGTATCAAAGTATGAGGACTCAGCGATGAGCGCATCAAGTATCACTGTTAATAACGAACTTGTGCTTGACCAGTCTAAGCTTGCAACGACAACGGATGAGAATAAAGGCGAATCATATAATGACCTGGTTGAGAGCATACTTGAGCTCAGGGATAAGAAGATGTATGGCAATGGAACGGGCGGTTATTTTCTTGAAAGTATTATGGGCGATGTGGCTATTGATTCCAGCAAGGCAACACAGTTCAACAAGAACTTTACTAATCTCAAGACAACGGTACAGAATCAGAGACTGTCAGTTATGGGCGTTGATCAGGATGAGGAAGGCATGGACCTTATGAAGTATCAGGAGGCATACAACCTCAGTGCTAAGATGATGTCGGTTATGAACGAGATATATGACAGACTTATTAATGGAACAGGAGTGTAAAATCATATGAGAATAACTAATACAATGATGATCAACAATTCACTTGCCAATATAGCAGTGAATAAGAATCAGCTCAGTACGCTAGATACACAGATGTCTACCAAGAAGAAGATAAACAGGCCGTCTGAGGATCCTATTATTGCAATTCGTGCTCTCAGACTCCGTTCGAGCCTTAACGAGGTCACACAGTATCTTGAGAAGAATATACCTGATGCCAATTCATGGATGAAGGTAATTCAGGGCGCACTTGAAGAGGGAGAGAATGTTGTCAGCGATCTCTACAAGAATTGCAATCAGGGCGCTACTGATTCATATTCCACAGAGCAGAGGGCAACTCTTGCGGATGACCTCCAGAATCTCAAAGAGACATATTATGACCAGGGTAATGTAGATTATGCGGGAAGATATGTCTTTTCGGGATACAGAACAGATTCAAGGCTTACATTTGCATCAGAGGCAGAGGCCGATAATTACAGCTACAGCATTACACAGGGGCTTACGGCTGACAACTTTGATACCAAGTATGTGTACAGCAATCCGGTAGACGTTACGGATCTTGAGAGTTATATAAACAGTACTGCTGCAATACCTGATGTTGACAGGGCAGAGGTATATCGTATGCGGCTCGCATACAGTGATACGGATTCCAATACAATCCCTGTGCTTCAGTATCAGAAGACAGATGCGAGCGGTAAGCTGGTTACAGATGCAGACGGCAATCCTGTCATGGTTAATGTTGCCGATAAGTATCCTATTAAGTCAACAACTGATGATAATGCAATTCCGGGAGACAATGAGATATTATATAATGCCAACACAGGCGAGCTTATCTTTGGCAAGAATGCATACCTTGAGACACGTAACCAGAAGAATCTTAATGTGACATACAGCAAGACTAACTTTGATAAGGGCGATGTAAAGCCGGAACATTATTTTATGTGCGTACGTACCGACAGAGATGCAAAGGCACTTGCCGATAAGAACGGGACAGCATATACACCGATAACATACAATGAGGAGCTTGCCGCCGATAATTACGGAATGCTTGACAAGCAGCTTGAATACATGGTTAACTTTTCGCAGAAGATAAGAGTTAATTCATCTGCTTCACAGTGCTTTAACATTTATCTCGGAAGGGATGTTGATGATCTTAGCAGCACAGTAAGTACCGTAAGCGATATTGAGACTGCACAGGCTAAGCTTAAGCAGATGAAGGAATCTCCGATGTATGCTAACGATGAGGCTGCGCAGAAGAGAATAGGGGAGCTGTCGGAAGTGCTTGATAAGCAGTTTGATCTTGCTAAGGATTCAATGCAGGAAGTATTTGACGCAGGAGTGACAAAGATGCAGAATTACGATCAGGAGAATCGTAAGCAGCAGGCGGATATCGGCAACAGACTATCAAGGCTCGAGCTTAATGAGTCTAGACTTACAGAGCAGCAGACTAACTTTAAAGAACTTAAGTCTAAGAATGAGGATGTTGAACTCGAGGATGCGATGATTAATTATTACTCAGCCGAGCTTGTATACAATTCTTCGATAAGTGCGGCAAGTAAGGTTGTCCGCCAGTCACTTCTTGATTTCTTATAAATAAACGGCCGGAAGCATATGATAATTATTATATTGCGAAGGGCGGAATTGGAGGCGTTGATTATGGTCGTTGAGACTAAATGGTTTGGTACTATTGATATCAGCGAAGACAAGATAATTACATTTGATATGGGAATTATGGGCTTCGAGGATTATAAAAAATTTACTATCATATATGATTCGGAGAGAGATAACGGCAGGGAGGTTGTATGGCTCCAGTCAGTTGATGATAAGAATTTTGCATTACCTGTTATGAATCCGGATATTGTATACAAGGGATATGATCCGGTTGTTGAAGATGAGCTTCTGGCTTCAATCGGGGATGATATCCTTAATGCACCACTTATGGTATTTGTTACACTTACTGTAGGACAGGATATTAAAAAGATGACATGTAACCTCAAAGCACCGATTATAATAAATGCAGATACCCGCAAAGGATGCCAGCTTATTGCTGATAATGAAGAATATCCTGTTAAGTATCCTATATATGATATAATAAGTGCTGCTTCAAAGAAGGGCGGTGAATAGGATGCTGGCATTATCAAGAAAAAAGGACGAGGCTATCGTTATTAATGACGATATCGAGATTAAAGTCATTGAGATAAAAGGCGACCAGGTCAAGATAGGAATAAGTGCCCCTAAGTCAGTGCCTATCTATCGTAAGGAAGTGTATGTGCAGATTCAGGAAGCTAATAAGGCGGCTGCGAATTCTGTAGATGCGGATACGCTGAAAAATATTTTTAAATAGGTTAATTTTTTATGGCATGATGCCGATAAAACAATATAGAAAAAGTTAGATTATGTATTTTTTTTGATGCACATGGAGGTGTTAATCATGGGAATGGACTCAGTTAAAGGCGTAGCACAGGCAGTATCTATGCAGCCTCAGACATTGACTCAGACAAAGAATGCTGCACAGCCAAAGCAGGCAGATACAGCAGCGGAACAGTATGTACAGCAGGCTCAGTCTGCAACACAGAAGGCGGTTGTATCAGCTAAGGCCGGTGACGGTACACAGGACAGCAAGACAGGCAGTGATTCAAAGCGCGATATGCAGTCTGATATTGAGGCAATGAAGAATGTTGCGAAGGATGTCAACAAGATAATCAATAAGAATACAATAGCAGAATTCGGCTATCACGAAGAGACACACAGGATAACGATTAAGATCAAAGATAAGGATACAGATGAGATTATCAAGGAAATACCTTCTGAGAAGGCACTTGAACTTCTTGAGAAGGCGTGGGAACTTGCAGGTATCCTTGTAGATGAGAAGAGATAGGAGGCGTATACAATGCCAATAAGACTTTCAGGTATGAGCTCAGGACTCGATACAGATGCAATTGTACAGGCACTGGTGTCCTCATATTCAACGACTAAGACTAATCTTGAAAAAGCACAGACTAAGCTTTCATGGAAGCAGGATGCATGGAAGACACTTAATACGAAGGTGTACAGCTTCTATACAGGCAAACTTTCTGCTATGAGACTTAGCTCTTCATACAGTAAGAAGACATCATCAGTTTCTAATTCAACGATTGCCAAGGTTACGGCATCATCAGGCGCTGTTAACGGTAATCAGAAGCTTATTGTTAAGCAGCTGGCATCAGCAGGATACCTGACAGGCGGTGTTATATCCGCAACGAAGGATGGCGAGAAGGCTTCTGTTACGGGAAGTACCAAGCTTAGTGAGATAACCGGCATGGGTGATTATGCTAATGGCGGAACACTTAAGGTCAAGGCAACAGCATCAGGCGGGACGAAGACTGTAAGCCTTACATCAGATATGACAGTTAATCAGTTTGTTGCAGCACTTAAGGATGCAGGTCTCAGTGCTAACTTTGACTCAGGCAACCAGAGAATATTTATTAACAGCAAGACGTCAGGTCTTGATGGAGAATTCACTCTTGAAGGGGCTGATGGCAATGGCACGGGAGCACTTAAGGCGCTTGGGCTTCTTACATCATCAGAGGCTAAGAATAATTATTCAGCAGTTGCCGGATGGACAGATGCAGATGTAGTTGCTAATGCAAAGTCTGCTTATAATTCAAAGATAGCATCTTATAATAAGACGATACAGTCATACCTTGCAGGCAATTCGAGTCTTAAGAATGCTAACGAGACGACACTTGCATATCGCAAGGAATATGCTGAGATATACGCTGCCAAGCTTTCATATGAAGATACATATGACGCAGATGGCAAGCTTGTATCACAGACTGCAACAGCTGCGAGCAGGGCAGAGGCTTTCAAGGCAGTTAATGAGAAGATAGATGCTCTTAAGAACAGCGACCGTAAGAAAGAGCTTGAGGACCGTAAGGCAGCAGGAGAGAAGCTCAATGATACAGAGACAGCTGAACTTGATGAGTTTAATTCAAGAATTGCAGCAGCGGAGAAGGTTGCCGGAGATCTTGGCAACGATACACTTTTGGTGACACGTACCCGGAAAGAAACAGTTAATGATGACGGATCTACAACTGCCGTAATGGAAGATAACGACATTGACAAGTATATCAAAGGCATCAGTTCGGCAATTAAGACTAACGAAGAGACAATAGCTTCTAATATGGAGGCAATCTATAACCTTCATAAGGAAGTTGATTCCAGCTTTGACAAGACATCTTTTGATGCTGACAGTGCAACAGAGGATAATGCACTTATTACGGTTGATTTTGCTGAAGGTGATACACTTGATGCAGCAACTGCAGCTAATTCCGCTAACAAGCTTGCTTCTGATCTGATTGCTTCATATAAGGCGCAGAGAGAGGAAGCCAAGACAAAGCTTGCACAGTATGAGGAAGCACAGAAAAAAGCTGATGCGGGTCAGGCATCAGCAGCAGATAATGAACTCCTTGGGATTGGAAGTTCTTCCGGTTCTGCGGCTGTGAGAATAACAGGTCAGGATGCAATTATTGAACTTAACGGAGCAACATTTACAAGTAATACCAACAACTTCTCTGTTAATGGGCTTACAATTCAGGCGCTCAGTGTCAATAGTGCTTCGGATCCTGTAACAATCACAACAGATACAGATGTTGATGGCATATATAATATGATAAAGGACTTCTTTAAGGAATATAATGAGATTGTCAATTATATGGATGAGAAGTACAATGCTTCAAGTGCCAAGGGTTATGAGCCGCTTACTGATGACGAGAAGGATGCCATGACAGATACAGAGATTGAGAAGTGGGAGACTAAGATTAAGGATTCACTTCTCCGCAAAGACAATACGTTGTCAACAATCTCTAATTCCATGAAGATGAATATGCTTAAGAGTTATGAGATTAACGGAACAAAGTATAATCTTTCGAGTTTTGGTATTGCGACACTCAGTTATTTTACAGCCGGAGATAATGAACATGGTGCTTTCCATATTGACGGCAATGCAGATGATTCGCAGACTTCGGGTAATACGGATAAGCTGAGGGCAGCTATTGCCAGCGACCCTGATACCGTTGTGGAATTCTTCAGTAAATTGACTACTGAAGTGTATAATGACCTGACAAAGAGAATGTCGAGAACAAATCTCAGCAGTGCATATACATTATATAATGACAAGCAGATGAATACAGAGTATTCTAATTACAGCACTAAGATATCTGAATGGGAGACTAAGATAAGCGAGAAGGAAGATTACTATTATAAGAAGTTCTCTTCAATGGAGTCTGCGCTTTCTAAGCTTAACTCACAGCAGTCTTCGCTTTCAAACTATTTTGGCTGATACTAAAGATTACAAAATATAAGCTTGGTGTGTTAAACATTCCGGCATGGAGGTAGAGAATGGCTTTAAATCAGGCATATTCACAGTATAATAACAGTAAGATACTGACGGCATCACCGGCAGAGCTGACGCTTATGCTGTATGATGGTGCAATCAAGTTCTGCAACATAGCTATAATGGCTATAGAGAAGAATGATGTCATGAAAGCACATACTTACATAGTTAAGACTGAGAATATTATAGAGGAATTTCAGGCAACACTTAATCATAAATATCCGGTAGCAAAAGACTTTGACAATGTCTACAAATACATTTATAATAGACTTATCGAGGCTAATGTGAAAAAGGATAAGGATATACTTGAAGAAGTCCTTGTTCATCTGAGAACACTTCGCGACACATGGAAAGAAGTTATGAAGATTACTCATAACGGAGCAGATGTTAACAAGTAACATGAATGGAGGATGACATGGCAGAGCTTAGCAGTAATTATTTGTCACTGATGTCCGACAGCCTTAATAAAAAAGCAGAAGTGCTTGAAGCTATCGCAGGTATTAACGATAATCAGAATGAGATATTGCAGGCACAGCCGTTTGAACTTGATGATTTTGATGCGACAGTGCATCAGAAGGCTGAGCTTATAGATCAGCTTGAACGGCTTGACGATGGATTTGCTTCGCTGTTTGCAAGAGTGAGGGAACAGCTTGACGGCAGGAAAGAGCAGTATGCCGGAGAGATTAAGTCTATGCAGCAGTTAATCAGAAAGGTTACAGAGTTAAGTGTTAAGGTTGAAGCACAGGAACAGCGCAATAAGGTCCTCGCGGATAAGCAGTTCTCGACGCTTAAGAAGGAAGTAAGGGAAGCCAAGAGAAGTACACAGATGGCATCCCGTTACTATAAGTCTATGAGCAAGGTGGATATAGCTCCACAGTTCATGGACAAAAAAAATTAAAAAGTTTATATTAGGACTAAAGTTTCAAGACTAACGTCCGATATAATAAATAACAGCAATACATAATGTGTTGCTAGTAACAAAAACAAAATATTGATGGCATGGAAGCCATCAGAATTTCAAGGAGGAAAATACTATGGTAGTACAGCACAATCTTTCAGCAATGAACACTAACAGACAGCTTAGCGGAGTTCAGAGCGCACAGTCAAAGTCAACAGAGAAGCTTTCATCAGGCTACAGAATCAACAGAGCTGGTGATGACGCTGCAGGTCTTTCAATTTCTGAGAAGATGAGAAGCCAGATCAGAGGTCTTAATAAGGCATCATCTAATGCACAGGATGGTATCTCACTTGTACAGGTTGCAGAAGGTGCCCTTAACGAGACACATTCTATCCTTCAGAGAATGAACGAGCTTGCTACACAGGCTGCTAACGACACTAACACATCAACAGACCGTACAGCTATCCAGGCTGAGATTGATCAGCTTACAAGCGAGATCAACAGAATTCAGTCAACAACACAGTTCAACACAATGAATCTTCTTGATGGTACATTCTCATCAAAGAACCTTCAGGTTGGATCACTTAGCGGACAGTCAATCGGAATCTCAATCAAGAACATGAATGCATCTTCACTTGGTGTTGACGCACTTAAAGTTTCAAGCTTTGCATCAGCAGGTTCTTCAATGGACAAGATTCAGAGTGCTATTAACCTTGTATCAACACAGCGTTCAACACTTGGTGCTCTTCAGAACAGACTTGAGCACACAATCAACAACCTGAATACAACTGCTGAGAATACACAGGCAGCTGAGTCTCGTATTCGTGACGTTGATATGGCTACAGAGATGGTTGAGTACAGCAAGAACAACATTCTTGCTCAGGCTGGACAGTCAATGCTTGCTCAGGCTAACCAGGCTACACAGGGTGTTCTTTCACTCCTCGGCTAATCTTTGGTTTGATTGCAGGAAAGTCATCCTTTGGATGATGTACAGACAAATTTGTTTTTGTTTATGTTTTAAGAAGAGGGCAGATTTTATATCTGCTCTCTTTTTTTAAAATAAAATATAAAAATAAATATAAAAGGGTTAAGTATTGGAAGAATTGGTCGATATACATAGTGTACTTAAGAATGATACATCAGTCAGGGAGATTTGATGATTGTCATACATACAAAACATAAACAAAACTAATTAATGGAGTGCATTATCAAGGAGGACGAATATTATGGTAGTACAGCACAATCTTTCAGCAATGAATACTAACAGACAGTTAGGAATCGTAACATCAGCACAGTCAACATCTACAGAGAAGCTTTCATCAGGCTATAGAATTAACAGATCAGCAGATGATGCAGCAGGGCTTTCAATATCTGAGAAGATGAGAAGCCAGATCAGAGGTCTTAACAAGGCTGCTTCTAATGCACAGGATGGTATCTCACTTGTGCAGGTTGCAGAAGGCGCTCTTAACGAGACACACTCAATCCTTCAGAGAATGAACGAGCTTGCTACACAGGCTGCTAATGATACCAATACATCAACCGACCGTACAGCTATTCAGTCGGAGATTGACCAGCTTACAAGTGAGGTTAACAGAATTCAGTCAACAACACAGTTTAATTCAATGAATCTTCTTGATGGGACATTCTCATCAAAGAATCTTCAGGTTGGATCACTTAGCGGACAGTCAATCGGAATCTCAATAAAGAACATGGATGCATCTTCGCTTGGTGTTAATTCACTTAAGGTTTCAAGCTTTGCATCAGCAGGTTCTGCGATGGACAAGATTCAGAGTGCTATCAATCTTGTCTCAACACAGCGCTCAACACTCGGTGCTCTTCAGAACAGACTTGAGCATACAATCAACAACCTGAATACAACTGCTGAGAATACACAGGCAGCTGAGTCTCGTATCCGTGATGTTGATATGGCTACAGAGATGGTTGAGTACAGCAAGAACAACATTCTTGCACAGGCCGGACAGTCAATGCTTGCACAGGCTAATCAGGCTACACAGGGTGTGCTGTCACTGTTACAGTAATATAGCAATAATGATTATTAATAAAGCTGGCAGTAATGCCAGCTTTATTTTTTAGATAATTATTGGAGGAGTAATGGAGATACAGAAACTTAAAGAGTATATAAAAGCAGCAGAAAATATATCAGATATGCTTTATGCCAATGATGTATCGGGGGCTCAGAAGTTTATTGGTGAGACAGTTAATAATGTAAATAATATATATCTGGGATATATTAACAGGGCAGATGAACTCAGGAACAGAGGCATAGATATTCCGGTAGACATATTGTTGTCACAGATGAAGAATCTAATGACAGCGATTGACAGTAAGGACATTATTATGCTGGCAGATACATTGCTTTATGAGATAAAAGAAGGAATGCTTTTCTTCACTGATATTGAGAATGAACTCGGAGGTACACAGGAGTGAATGAACTGGCAAAAAAGAATATAGAGTGCCTTGCTGAGAAAATGAAAGATATTGAAGGAGGCATTGAAAATTACGTTAATAAAAATGGTAATCAGGATAAGACGGTATATATTGACAGATCAGCCAATGAAGAACTTATTCTTGCAAAAGAAAAAGAAGGAAGAATGTGGTACCTTAACAGCAGATACAATGCACGGCATGCGGCTAAAGTACTTGCGGATGCACAGGGTGAGATTCATTACAGAAATATATTCATTCTGTGTGGCCTTGGTAATGGAATGTACCTGCAGGAACTTCTAAAAAGACTTGGTGATGAGAATATAGTTATTGCATATGAACCGGATCCAGAGGTGTTCGTTAGCCTGATTGAAAACGTGGATATGACAGAGAGCTTTGGCGACAGAAGAGTTCTTGTCTTTGCAGAGGGGATTAATACCAACACATTCAGCCAGTATTTTGGGATTATATTCAGGTATGAACTTATTGATCTTTCTAAGTTTATCATTGCACCTAATTATGGAAGATTATATGCAGAACAGATACAGGAGTTCCATGACATGTGCTGGCGTGAAGCAAATATGCTTCAGGGTGAGAAAAATACTCTTGCCGATATAGGCTATGAGATGGCTGACAATGTTATAGCTAATCTCTGGAATATGTCCAAGCACTCAACGGTGAATGAACTCGCAGAGTATTTTGAAAATGCCGGCGTTGATACAGAGAATGTTCCGTTCCTGATAGTATCAGCCGGACCTTCGCTTGATAAGAATATTGAAGATGTGAGGGCAGCCAAGGGACATGCATTTGTTGTGGCTGTTGATTCAGCAATAAGAAAAATGCTTGAATATAATATAATGCCTGACATGATTGTTACGGTTGATTCTCATAAGCCGCTTGTATTGTTTGAAGATGAGAGAGTGAAGCATATTCCTATGGTTGTCTGCGGACAGTCAAGGCAGGAGGTATACAGACAGCATAAAGCTAAGATGTTTGTATTTACGGAGGATGAATTTGTACTCTATTTTTACCGCCATTTCGGACATGACATAGCACCGCTGAGAACAGGTGGGTCTGTTGCAAATAATGCATTTTCGCTTGCATTGCTTCTGGGATTCAAGAAAATAATTCTTGTAGGACAGGATCTTGCATTTACCAATAATAAAAAGCATGCGTCCAATGTATATGAAGAATCAGGCATAAGTGAAGAGGACAGCTACAAATACACATATGTTACCGACATCAACGGGGAGCAGATTCTTACATTCAGAAACTTTGCAATGTACAAAGACTGGTTTGAGGGAGTGATAAGAGATAACGAGGATGTTAAGGTGCTTAATGCAACTGAAGGCGGAGCTAATATAAAGGGAGCAGAAAACTGCACACTTAAGGAAGCAATTGCAAGGTGGTGTAACGTAAGTTTCAACGCATCGATAATAAATAATGTACCTGATGTGTTTGCTGATGAGGAGATTACGTCAGTATATGATTACATTGTTGAGATGCATGACAGATGTGACGAGCTTAATAAAAGTTTCAATGAAGAGATTAAGAATTATATGAGGCTTAAGGAGCTTATTGCAGAGGGGAAGACCGGTGGAAGTGCATTCAACAGTGTAATGAAAAAAATACAGAAATTTAATGATATGGCTAACAGAGAACCACTTGTACATCTTATATCAATGTATTCATCAAAGAATGAGCATGAGGCGCTTGAAGGACTGTATGAAGAGAAGAAATCGGCAGACAGAGAAGCAATGACGGCAGCTGACAAGGGAATTGCATTGCTTGAAGGATATAAGCAGGGCTGTGAGCTTACGAAGCAGGCATTTGAGAAGCTGATAGCGGGTATTGTTTGAAAAAATGGTCATTGTCGGGTATAATAAAAGTAAAGTTATCAGCACGTTATAAAGAAAGGAACCAATGAAATGTTAAATGATAAGACTATATTAATTACAGGTGGAACGGGTTCATTTGGAAAGAAGTTCCTTGAGATGATATTTGCCAATTATAATCCTAAGAAAGTTATTATATATTCAAGGGATGAATTCAAGCAGAGTGTTATGCAGACTGAATACAGGGATAAGGTGGACATGTCGAAGGTGCGTTTCTTTATCGGAGATGTCAGGGATAAGGACAGGCTTATGAGAGCATTTCAGGGCGTTGATTACGTTATACATGCAGCGGCAATGAAGCAGGTGCCGACATGTGAATATAATCCTATGGAGGCTGTTAAGACCAATATCCATGGAGCACAGAATGTAATAGAAGCAGCTCTTGACTGCGGTGTTAAGAAGGTTGTTGCACTCTCTACGGATAAGGCTGTTAATCCTATCAATCTGTATGGAGGAACGAAGCTTGTATCAGATAAGCTTTTCATAGCTGCCAATGCATACAGCGGAAGCAATGGCTGTATATTCTCTGTTGTACGCTATGGTAATGTTGCGGGAAGCCGCGGCTCCGTAATTCCTATATGGGCAAGGATGCTTGAACAGGGGAATATGAATCTTGGTGTGACGGATATGAGAATGACAAGATTCTGGATAACTCTTGAGCAGGGCGTTGAACTTGTGTTCAAGGCACTCAGTGAATCTAAAGGCGGAGAGACATACATTTCAAAGATACCATCGTTCCATATTGGAGACCTTGCCAAAGCAATGTGCCTTAATGCCACAGGAACAGAGGGTAATATTGAAGAAATCGGAATACGTGAGGGTGAGAAACTTCATGAGGTAATGGTAACAAGAGATGACTCACGTTCAACATATGAGTACGATAAGCATTATATTATATATCCAAACTATAACTGGCATTCAAGTCTGGATGTCCTTCCGGGAGGAAGACTTGTAGAAGAAGGATTTGAATATAATTCGGGGAATAATACAGAATGGCTTGGTGTTGATGAACTGAGAGCGGCACTTAAGACACTTAAAGCTTAAAGGAGTCCTTTATGAAAAAAGAGATAAAGATAGGAAGACATACAATAAGTGAAGACGGACCGGCATACATCGTGGCCGAGATGTCAGCTAACCACAATATGGATTATAACAGAGCACTTGCAATAATTGATGCTGCGGCGGATGCAGGCGCAAATGCTGTTAAGATACAGACATATACAGCCGATACAATTACTGTAGACTGCGATAACAAGTATTTCCAGATTAATCAGGGAACATTGTGGGACGGCACTACGTTACACAAGTTATACGAGACGGCATACACACCATGGGAATGGCAGGGCAAGCTTAAGGAGTATGCACAGAGTAAGGGACTTGATCTGTTCTCATCACCTTTTGACCTCACAGCAGTTGATTTTCTGGAAGATTTGGATATGCCGGCTTATAAGGTTGCATCTTTTGAGATAAATGACATTCCATTTATAAGAAAGATAGCAAGAACAGGAAAGCCGATAATAATGTCGACCGGAATAGCATATCTGTCTGATATTGATCTTGCAGTTAGAACATGCCTTGAGGAGGGGAATGATAAGGTAATTCTCCTCAAGTGTACGTCTGCTTATCCATCTCCGTATGAGGATATGAATATAAGAACAATACCGTCGCTTGCAGAGACATTTGACTGTCTTGCAGGGCTTTCAGACCACAGCATGGGATATGCAGTGGATGTGGCTGCTGTAGCGCTTGGAGCCCGTGTGATAGAGAAGCATATGACACTTAAGCGCAGTGATGGCGGTCCGGACTCAGAGTTCTCGATGGAAGCGGAAGAATTCAAGGAGATGTGCACACAGATAAGAATTGCAGAAAAGGCGCTTGGACGTGTTACGTACCAGCTTACGGATGTTCAGATTACTGAACGTGATTTCGGAAGGTCACTGTTTGTTGTCAAGGATATGAAAAAAGGAGAAGAGTTTACACCTGATAATGTACGTTCAGTACGTCCGGGATTTGGAATGCATACGAAGCATTATGACGAGGTTATCGGCAAATATGCATCATCGGATATAAGCAAAGGAACACCACTTGAATGGAAGTATGTTCAGTTTTAGAGAGGTCTATCATGCAAAAAGAGTTTGAAAAAGTATTTCTGAATAAATATGGATTTTATGAACTGAAGAATAAGCCATCTGTTGAGGAACGAAAAAAGGAGTTTGAAGAAGAGTATTATCAGCAGTCAACAAGTTCATATGAACAGCACTATACAGATGAGGAGCTTGAATTCAAGAAAGTCAAACTTGAACAAAGAAAGATTATCTATGAACGTAATCTGAAAAAATCAGTAGAGAAATGCTCACTTATGGATATTGGATGTGGAGAAGGATTTACCTTGCGATATTTCAATGATAATGGAATGAGTGTTACCGGAATAGATTTTAGCGAATGGGGAATCAGTCACCACAACCCGGATATGTTAAAATACTTTATTAAAGGTGACTGTGTACAGATTATTCCGAAGCTCATTCAAAATGGTAAGAAATATGACGTGATTAATATGGATGCTGCATTCGATATGATGCTTGAGCAGGATGAGGTATTGGGACTTTGTCATAAACTGCTGAGTGATGAAGGAGTTATGGTAATTAAGGTTGCCAATAATTATTCAATGTTGCAGAGAACGCTGTTAGAGACGGGACAGCTCACTAAGGAATACTGGCTTGATGATCCGGGACACCCTGTATATTTTAATAAAGATGGATTAATTAATTTTGTATGCGATAAACAATTTGAATGTGTTGACTTTTATGGCGATTCATTTATCGATTTTAATCTTCTTAATCCAAGAACAAATTATTATGAGAATCCTGAAGTGGGTAAAGATGGTTATAAGGCTAGAATACAGCTTGAAAAGATGATGAATGACATATCACCGGAAAAGTCGCTTGAAATATTCAGATTACTTGGTCAGATGGGTTTTGGAAGAGAAATAATAGGTGTATTCAAAAAAAGATAAAATGTACGTACTTGCGATGCCTAAGAATTGGGCAGGAATGGAGAATGGCATGAAAAATGTTGTTATTATGCAGGCAAGAGTGGGTTCTTCAAGGTTACACGCAAAGGTTCTTAAGGAATTATTTGGAAAAACGATCCTTGAGCATGATATAGAAAGAATCAGACAGGCTAAGACAATCGATGACATAATCGTAGCAACAACGACCTCACCACATGATGATGCAATAGAAGATGTTGCAATAAGATGTGGTGTTAAAGTGTTCAGGGGAAGCGAGAATGATGTGCTTGACAGATATTATCAGGCGGCAAAAAAGTATAATGTTGATAATATAGTGCGCATAACATCAGACTGTCCACTTATTGATCCACACGTTATTGATGATGTAGTAAAATGCTTTGATGACGGAGAATACGAAGTTATTACAAACGTGCCTAATGATGCAAAATTTACTTATCCAAGAGGACTGGATGTAGAAGAATTCTCGTTTGAATGGCTTGAAAAGGCATGGAAAGAAGCGACAGATAAATATGACAGGGAGCATGTTTCACCTTACATATATGATCATGCTGTAAGGAAATGTTACTTTCAATATGATAAAGATTATTCGCAGTACAGATGGACGCTTGACACAGAGGAAGATTGGAAAGTAATACAGAATATATATGAACATTTTTATCACGGAAAGCACGATTTCTACCTTGAGGATATTGTAAAATATGTTCAGGATAATCCGGATATATCAAAGATTAATGAGATGGTAAAGCAAAAACTTAAACATTAACCTGTGGGAAGAGGAGATATATGGTCTTTATAAGAGCTGACGCCAATGATTATATTGCAACCGGACATATAATGAGATGCAGAACAATTGCATACAGACTTGCTGAACTTGGGGAAAAAGTTGAGTTTCTTGTATCTGATGAGGAGTCGACAAAACTTTTGGAGAACAGCGGTATAGGATACAGAGTGCTTGGTACAGATTGGAATAATCCGGATAATGAACATGAGATAGGAATTATGAAGGCTATATTAGGTAATTATTCGGATACACATAAACAGAAACCAAGGCTTCTGATAGATTCATACCTGATAGATGCACAGTATACATATAAACTTAGGGATTATGCTTCAATAATTGTAATAGACGATTTGTTTGAACATCATTTTGCAGCAGATTTGGTTATAAATTACACACTTCATTATGATATGTATGACTATCATGGAAGATATGGTAATACAGCAAGATTGTGTCTTGGCGGAAAATATGCGCCTTTAAGACAACAGTTTTCAGGAGTAAGGCCAAAACCTGTCAGGAGCGGCGACATGGATGTACTTGTTATATGTGGCGGAGGTGATACACTTAACAGTCTCACAGGCATAGTACGTCAGATAGCAGATATGCATGAAATTTGTAATAACAGATATCATATTGTAGCCGGAGCGTACAATCCTTATATTGATGATTTGAGAGATCTTGAGAGAAAATATAGCTGGATGACGCTGTATGATAATGTAAGCAATATGGCTGAACTTATGGGACAATGTGATATTGCTGTTTCAGCAGCAAGTACAGTGTTGTATGAATGTTGTGCTATGCAGCTTCCTACAATTTATTATATAGTAGCTGATAATCAGAAGAATACTGAAAAATGTTTTGTGAAAAACCAGATGATGATATATGCCGGTGATATGCGCTGTAAGCCGGATGAGACCAGAAGAGCAATCTGCAGTGCTGTTAAAACACTTGGCAGTAAGCCTGAATTACGTGTACATATGCAGAAGGAGATGGCAAAAGTTGTAGATGGTAATGGTGCGCTCAGGATTGCGCAGAAGATAATGGAGGTATAGATATGCAGAAGAGAGTTATGATTCTTGGAGCTAATAACTTCATGATGCCGCTTATTAAAAAAGCAAAAGAGGAAGGATACTATACAATAGTAGCATCTCCGGTAAAAGAAGAGCCGGGATTTGAACTGGCTGATGAAAAAGTTTATGTAGACCTGCGTGACAAAGAAGCAGTGCTTGAGCAGGCGAAGAGGCTTAACATCGATGGAATAACAACTGATCAGGCTGAGACACCTGTAAGGACTGTTGCATATGTAGCTGCCAGACTGGGGCTTCCCGGAATCGGTGAGGATATGGCAGAACTTTTTACCAATAAGTACCTTATGCGCGAGAAGTGCCGTGAGATAGGGATTGACACGATTAAGTACAAGCTTGTTGACAATGCTGATGATGCACTTGACTTCTATCATACACTTGGCTGTGATGCCATAATGAAGCCTATTGACAGTGCCGGCAGCAGAGGTGTGGTAAAGCTTACCTGCGATGAAGACCTGATAAATGAATTTGAATATACAAAGGCAGCATCTAAGTCAGGCAGGGTCATTGTCGAGGAATATATAGACGGCAAGGAACTTATGATAGACGGAGTGACGTTTAATAACCACTATCAGATGCTTACCTGTGGCGAGTATAAGAAATGTCAGGTGCCGGGAATATTCTCAGAATATCTTGGCAAATATCCGGCAGAAGTGTCACCGGAACAATTTGATCAGGCTAATATTCTGGTTAAGCAGATAGTTGAAGGCTTTGGACTTCCGTGGGGAAGAACACATACAGAGGTTAAGGTCAATGACAGAGGCATATGGCTTATGGAAACGGCTGCAAGAGGCGGTGGAAGATACATTTCCTCAGAAACTGTTCCTATGATGACAGACTTCAATTCTGCAAGCTTTCTTCTGGCAGCCTGCACCGGACAGATAGACGAGCCGCCCGTAATTCATTACAAAGATGTGTCATGTGGGTATGTATCGATGTTTATGCCGGTTGGAGAAGTTGTATCGGTAGAAGGAATACAGGAAGCTATAGACCTTCCATACACATACAGCAACAATTTTGAGGATATTCATGTAGGCATGAAGACTAACGCATTCATGGATAAGATTGAAGGCAGATTTATCCATCTTATTGCGAAGGATGACGAAGAGTTCTACCGGAGAGTTGAAGAGATAAAGTCGGTTATTAAGCTTAAAGTTAAGACCGCGAACGGAATAGAGGGGCCTGTGTGGGAGAGGTGATTGGATAACCCGTTAGGATGGAGGTTAAATATGTTTGAATATGTAAGACATACAGAGTCTTTACATAAGTTATATAGTAATCTTGATAAAATAATTACTGATGGCAAATTTCAGAACAGAAGATATGTAATGTTTGGAACGAGTAGATTTGCCGGAATGATAATATATTATCTTCAGCTGCATAATGTTCAGGTAGAGGCAATCATAGATAATGATGAAAAAAGACAGGGATTAATAGTATATGGCGTGAAAGTGTATTCTCCTGAGCAGTATGTAGGAATTAAAGATGAAAGCTTCAGAATTATTATTGCATCATCATATCAGGATGAAATGATAAGGCAGCTTTGTGAATTTGGTTATAAAATTGGCGAGCATATTATCATTGCAATAGATCTGAAAAAAGAATTGTCCGAGTATGGGTATGCAGACAGAACAGGACTAAGACGGCTGTCAATACAAGAAAAAAAGCAATGCCAGCTTGCGATACTTGAAAATCTTGACAAAGTATGCAAGGAGAACGGACTAAGGTATTACATATGCTGTGGAACTTTGCTTGGTGCAGTCAGGCACAAAGGATATATCCCATGGGATGATGATATAGATGTTACGATGCCGTTTAATGATATAAACAAACTTACGCAGATAATGGATAAAAAAGGAAGATACTCTATAATTAGCTGTTTTGATAGAAGTCTTGAACATTATGATGTAGAAGCTCTTCTTACGGATAATGATACTATTTGCGATTGCAATAATGTTTTCCCGCAAATTTCTTCAGGAGTTACTATTGATGTATTTCCACTTACAGGAATTCCAGATGATGAACAGGAGAGAACAGATTATATTAGCCGTATGCGTAATATGGACATGGAAAAGTGGAATTATCTGTATGATGACAATAGGATAAGAGAAGCGTGTGACAGGCAGATAGAATACATGATGGGGTTTGATTATGACAAATATGATACAGTCGGCAGTATTTTAGGAAGATATTTTATTAAAGAAATATTTCCTAAAAAATGGTTCGAAGATTCCACAATACTTCAATTTGAAAATCTTAGCCTGGCTGCGCCATCAAGCTATGAAGAATATCTTAAGAAAATATATGGTGATTATATGCAGCTGCCACCTGTAGAAAAAAGGGTCGGAGAGCATAACAGCAGAGCATATGAGAAGTGTAATATGTAAGTCTTGTGAATATATGTAGTAATAAATAAAATACTGGATTAGAAAGGAAAAATATCATGAATTTACAGGAAAGAGTTCTTTTGAAAAAAGCCAACAGGGATGAGCTTTATTGTCTTGAGCCTCCATTCCCGACAACTAATTTCCTTATAGAGACATCCAATGCATGTAACCATGCATGCATATTCTGTGCTCATCAGAAGATGAAGCGTAAGATAGGAAAGATTAACACGGAGTTTGTATTTGACATACTTAAGCAGGCGTATGACCTGGGTACAAGAGAAGTCGGATTCTATGCAACCGGAGAGCCGTTTCTGGTACCTGAGCTACCTGATTATATAAGAAAGGCAAAGGAGATAGGCTACACATATGTTTATCTCACATCCAACGGGGCACTTGCTACTCCGGAGAGAATACGGGCAGTCATTGATGCCGGACTTGACAGCATAAAGTTTTCAATTAATGCACCTGAGAGAAAAATGTATGCATTTATACATGGTAAAGATGATTTTGACACTGTTTTAGAGCACCTGAAGTATCTTAATCAATACAGAAAAGAATCCGGCAGAAATTATAAGATTTTTGTAACCGGAATCCTTACAAGATATACAGAAAACATGAAAGATATGTATTTTGATGTATTTAAGGGACTGGCGGACGAGATAGTATTCAAAAACGTATACAATCAGGGCGGATATATGCCTGAAATAGATACGCTCCTAAGATGTACATATGACAATGAGGAATACAGAAGATGTAATCTTCCTTTTGATGCGATATCAGTCACATGCGAAGGCTACCTGTCAGTTGAGAATGCAGATTTTGAAAATATGCTTGTAGTAGCTGATCTTAATAAAGTATCACTTAAGGACGGATGGTATGGCGAAAAAATGAAGAAGATACGTCAGGCATTTATTGATGACAAACTTGAAGGAACACTCTGTGACGGATGCGTACACCACAGATTCAGTGAAGCAAAACCTCTGACACCTGAACTTGCAACAGATAATCCGGATATATTTTCTGACAGACTGGTAAGGGAGAGACTTAAGAAGGCAGGATACATAGATTAGGAACACAGAGCGGAAGAGGAGATAGCGATGAAAAAAGTATACATGAGTTTCAGCTCGGATTTTCTTCATTACGGTCATATTGAATTAATGAAGAAAGCAGCCGCAATGGGTGAGCTAATAATAGGTGTACTGAGTGATGATGTAATAGCCTGTTACAAAAAACCACCGCTGGTATCATTTGAAAACAGATGCAAGCTTTTTGAAGATTTCGGTTTTGTTACACGGGTCATAAAAAAGGATGAACTGAGTTATAGAAAGATATTAGAAGAGTATCATCCTGATATAATCGTACATGGGGATGACTGGAAGACTGGTCCAAAAGCGTCAGTGAGAACTGAACTGATAGAACTGTTGAAAGAATATGGAGGAGAGCTTGTTGAATTTCCATATAATGTTGAAAACAGCGTCAACCTGGTAGAGGATGTGTTTACCGGAAGACTGTCAATGCCGGAGATAAGGCGTGGCATGCTTAAACGTCTGATGAGACTAAAGCCATACATACGTGTGATGGAGGCACATGATGGAATAACAGGACTTATTGTTGAAAATGCAGCATATGAATCGGAACATGGCCGTGTGGAATATGATGCAATGTGGGAATCAAGTCTGTGTGATTCAACATCAAGAGGCAAACCGGATATAGAACTTATTGACTGGTCAGACCGTATAGCGAGAATCAATGAGATAATGGAGGTGACGACAAAGCCGATTATAGTTGATGGTGATACAGGTGGGCAGACAGAACATTTTATATATGTTGTTCAGACGCTGGAGAGGATAGGCGTATCGGCAGTTATAATAGAAGACAAGACCGGAACGAAGAGAAATTCACTGTTTGGAACAGATGTAAAACAGACTCAGGATGAGCCGGAGCATTTCGCAGATAAGATAAGGGCAGCAAAAAAAGTACTGCGTACCGGTGACTTCATGATAATAGCAAGAATAGAGAGTCTTATACTGAAAAAAGGTGTGGATGATGCTGTTGAAAGGGCAAGATGTTATGTCAGAGGGGGAGCCGATGGGATAATGATCCATTCGAAGGAGAAAACACCGGATGAAGTATATGAATTCTGTGAAAGATTCAGAAAGGAATTTCCGGATGTACCGATAGTTGTTGTCCCGACAACATATAACAATATACCTGAAAGAGAGCTTGCAGAACACGGAATAAATGTAATCATACATGCAAACCACCTGATAAGAAGTGCATTTCCGGCCATGGAAAAGACCGCTGTAGAGATACTTAAAAACGGATGCTCGCAGTGTGTTGATGATGCATGTATGCCTATAAAGAAGGTTATAAGCTTCATACCGGTAAAAGGAGAATGATAAAAATGGAGAAAAAAGCAAAGCTTGTTTATGTACCTATGGCAGTAGATATAGTACATCCCGGACATATCAACATAATAAAGAAGGCATCAGAGCTTGGGGAAGTTATGGTAGGGCTTTTTACTGATGAAGCAATTGCATCATATAAGAATCCTCCATATATGGATTATGAGATGCGCAAGACAGTCATTGAGAATGTAAAGGGAGTGAGCTGTGTTGTGCCACAGTCAACCAGAGACTATGAGCCGAACCTGCGTAAGTATAAGCCTGATTATATGGTACACGGAACAGACTGGCGTGAGGGACCGCTTGCTGATGTAAGGGCAAAGGCAATAGATGTAATGGCAGAATGGGGCGGTAAGATAGTTGAACCCGAATATACAAAGGGTGTTTCGTCATCAATGATTAAGAAGAAGATAAGAGAGCAGTAAGTATGGATGTAAAGGAATTTTTAAACATAATAGGTTCAGAGTTCTACACAGGTGTCCCGGATTCGCTGCTCAGACCGGTCTGTGATTACCTTATTGATACATATGGCACATCAGGAAAGCATATAATAGCAGCTAATGAGGGAAATGCCGTGGCAATTGCGGCGGGATATTACATGGCGACAGGCAAAGCGGCAGTTGTCTATATGCAGAACAGCGGAATCGGTAATACGATAAATCCGGTTGCATCCCTTCTTAGCAGCGATGTTTATGCTATTCCATGCATTTTTATTGTAGGATGGAGAGGTGAGCCGGGAATTAAGGATGAACCGCAGCATTTATATCAGGGGAAAGTCACGGACAGGCTTCTGGAAGATATGGATATAGCAGCATATCATTTAAAAAAAGATACATCATACGATGAACTTTGCATGCAGATGTCCGCTTTCCGTACACTGCTTGAAAAAGGGAAGAGCGTAGCTTTTATCGTGAGCAAAGGAGCGCTTTCATATGAGAATAAGACAGAGTACCATAACAACAGCACAATAACAAGGGAATCTGTCATTAAGTTAGTTACGGAAGCTTCAGACGAAGATGTAATAGTTTCAACAACAGGAAAAGCAAGCAGGGAGCTGTTTGAAATAAGGGAGCATAATGGTCAGGGACACCAAAAAGATTTTCTTACGGTCGGCTCAATGGGGCACAGCAGCTCAATAGCACTTGGAATTGCTGTTAACAGACCTGAAAGAAAAGTGTGGTGTATTGACGGAGATGGCGCAGTAATAATGCATATGGGTTCCATGGCAGTTATAGGGAATGTATGTCCGCAAAACTTTGTGCATATAGTGATTAACAATTCAGCACACGAGTCGGTAGGCGGAATGCCAACAGCAGCATCTACAATGAATCTTTGCCAGATAGCAATGGGATGTGGTTACAAAGAGGCGTATACTGCAGAGACGGAAAAAGAATTAAGAAACTGTCTTATGGAAGCAGCAAAATCAAACCAGCTTACATTTATAGAGGTAAAGACCGCAATAGGGTCCAGAAAGGATCTTGGAAGACCGACAACAACACCAAAAGAAAATCTGAAAGAGTTTATGGAGAATATGAAAAAGTAGCCCATAATAAACGGAGGGAAAAAGCTATGGATTTTCTGGAAATCCTAAACGAAGTAATTAAAGATAACTCTTCCTCAAATCAGGAAGAATTAAAAAAATTATTTTTTAATATGACACAAGATGAGAAAAGTAATGCATTAAATGACCTGAAAAGCTGCATGGATGGGGATTATGCAGGAGAGATATATCTGTTATCATATCTTATTTATATACTCAGGGATGAGAGTATAATTAAAATGATGTATGATGTTATGGAAAGTAATGATATAGACCCTGTATCTGCGTTGAATTGTATACACCAGATTGGTTCATTTGCATTCAGCAACAGCATTAATAATGGTGGTGGAAGTGAAAATTTCCTGAGAGACAATGATATATATATTAAGATGGTTGACAAGATCTGTTCCAATATATCCGGTGGCATGTTAGAATATATGCCATATGAGAAGCGCAACAGGAACAAGGTAATTATAACATCAAGAGCATTATTGTCGGAGCTGCATGCACCTACCATGATAATATGCAATCTTTATAATTATCTGCAGAAGCTGGGGTATGAGGTTATTGTACTTGTCGGATACATGGGAAAGCTTCAGAAAGAAAAGAAAAATGAGATATATTACATTACAGTAGATAATAATCTTACAGAAGAAACGCAGCTTTTTCAGACTGATCATTTTGGATTGCATATTAATGTATGCAATATATCATTTTCGGCGGAGAACTTCTATCAGGAGTTAGATATGGCTGTCAATTATGTGCGCATTAATAACCCCGAATTTATTATAGATGTAGGCGGAGAAAACATAATAGCGGATGTGTGTTCTAAGTTTACAACAGTATGCAGCTATCCGTGTGTGGGAACACCTGTACATTCGGCAGCACCGGTAGTCATAAGATGTTTTCACTGTGAAGGAGAAAAAGAAGATATATATAATTCTTACCTGACTAGTGCTCAGAGAGTGTTCGAGTTGGTAACAGGAAATGAATTAAGTTCAACAGGGGATGTAACGGGAGAAATGAATTCCCTGAAAAAAGAAAATGATAAATTTATTATATTAGTTGTAGGCAACAGACTTGACAGTGAGGTATCAGAAGAGTTTGTAGACATTCTTGATGTTGTTCTTAGCGCAGAGCCACAGGTGTTTGTAGAATTTATTGGTGAATGTAACGAGCTGAAAGACAGAATCGGTAAAAAGGATAATAAAGACAGATATATTTTTCATGGATATGCAAGGAACCTTCAGGAAGCCATGTCAGTAGGAGATTTGTTTGTTAATCCACCGAGAACCGGGGGCGGGACAGCAGCAACAATAGCACTTAAAAACAGAACACCTATAGTTACTCTTGATAATTGCGATGTAGCATTAAGGGGTGATGGATTTGTATGTGAAAGTCTTGAACAATATCCTGAGCTCGTTAAAAGATATATACATGATGAAGAGTTTATGCGGGAACAGCAGAATTATTGTGCTAAACAGAACAAACTTCGTACTAAGGTTGACAGTGTTGGCAATGTAAAGAAATTCTGTGAAGAAATACGGGAATATATATTATTAATGGAGGGAAAAATGCATGAAGTCAATACCATTTAATAAAGCAGTATGTCTTGAGAATTCAATTGAGTGCCTTGAAAATGCTGTAAAAGACAATAAGCTTTCTGGTAATGGAAAGTATACTAAAATGTGTACTGAGTGGATGGAAGAAAGATTTGGAGCTAAGAAAGTACTTATGACGACTTCTTGTACCGCAGCATTAGAGATGTCGGCTATATTGCTTGGGATTAAAGAAGGCGACGAAGTAATAATGCCTTCATACACATTTGTTACAACGGCAAGTGCATTTGCCAAACAGGGAGCCAGAATTGTATTTGTAGATATAAAACCGCATACAATGAATATAGACCCGGATTGCATTGAAAGAGCGATTACTGATAAAACAAAAGCAATAGTAGTTGTGCATTACGCGGGTATTGCATGTGAGATGGACAGGATAATGAAGATTGCTAATTCGCATGGTATACCTGTTGTTGAAGATGCTGCACAGGGGGTTATGGCAACGTATAACGGACGGTATCTTGGAACAATTGGGACGTTTGGATGTTACAGTTTTCATGACACTAAGAATTATACAATGGGTGAAGGTGGAGCACTTGTTATTAATGATGAAAAGTACATAGAGCAGGCAGAGATTATCTGGGAGAAGGGAACAGACCGATCGAAGTTCTTTCGTGGTGAAATAGACAAATATAGCTGGGTGGCTCTTGGTTCATCATATCTTCCGAGTGAACTTAATGTGGCATTCCTCTGGCCCCAGCTTAAGTGTGCGGATGAGATTAATGAGAACAGAAGGGCAACATGGAATAGATATTATGAGGCATTTGAGCCTTTGATGAAAAAAAGGCTGATTGAATTACCGGTTGTACCTGAGGGATGTTACCATAATGCGCATATGTTTTGGATTAAACTTAAGAATCTGGATATAAGAAGTTCATTTATACACTATATGAAGGATAAAGAGCATGTGAGCTGCGTATTTCATTTTGTACCGCTCCATACTTCTAAGGCAGGCATTGAGTATGGGCGTTTTGATGGTGAAGATTTATATACAACATCCGAAAGTGAGCGTATAGTAAGATTTCCATTATTTTACAAGATAAGTGACGAACAGCTTGACAGATGCATATCACTTGCAACACAGTGGATTAGTGAGAATCTGGGGAAATAGGAAAATTGCAATAAATTATAAACAAGGCTGAATATCAATGCGATATGCAGCCTTGTTTATATCTTTTATAATTTAAAGTTTAAAATACGCCTTCTTAACCTTCTCTCCATCCTTAAGCTTCACGCATACCTGAATCTCTTCAATATCCCGGTTCTGATATTCGGCAGGTGTAAGTGTGTTGTCGTCTGAATAGTCGCGGAGCAGAGTCCAGTCACTGTTCTTGGAACCGTGGACACGGCTGTAGAAGCAGTATTCCGGCTCTGAATCCATGCCATACAGTCCTTTGGCAACCAGATTGCCACCACTGTCTTTTTCAATCCATGCATTGGCAATGTCAACATTTGAATAGTACTCTTCATATGATTGGTAGAAGTAGCCGGATAATTCATCATCCGACGGATTCGCCCTGATAAGGTCAATGAGGAGGTATGTAAGGGCGTGTGCGCCTTCGGATGACATGTGTGAAGAGTTGTGATAGAACGAGTCAGCTCTTGCAAATACATCCGGCTTTGCATATGTGAAATCATAATAGCGGATGCCATTGTCATCGGCAAGCTTCTGGAATATGGCATGCGCTTCGTCATAATGCCCCATCGTAAGAACGTAGGCATCATCAGCACCCGGAGTAACCATGATAAGTTCAATGTCATTATCTTTGCAGAGCTTGACAATCTTATTGAAATATTCAGTCGCAATTGAGGAATATGAGCCCTGCCATGTTGTCTCAGAATCCATGCTCAGCTTGCCGTAATTCCAGTTCCCCATTCCCTGCTTATAGAGACGCGTGCCTGATTCGGAAAAATAGTACTGGTTCTTATACTGGTAGGTATCAATGCAGGACTCGAGACTGTAGAACTTACTATACCCCGTTGTGAACGGCTCAAACGTAATCTTAGGCAATGCAAAAGTACTCCATATCGCAGGGCGCTTGACAAACATATCGAGACCAAACGCTGTCTTGGCAAGAGACGGCCTTATAGCTGCAAGCGTCTTAATTGTGGAGTTGGTATTAGTGCGGTAATAAATATCATTGTTCATGTAGTACTGATACCATACATCCATAACAACATACTGCGGCTTATTGTCAGACAGAAAATCTTTTAAAATGAGATATGAGTCACATGGAAGCTGACCTTCACTGCCAAGATTAATAGACTTCACGCCGAGCAGTTCGTCAAATTCTTCCGTGACAAAAGAGCCATATGTCGTTGACGGACCGATAAAACACATGGTATAGTCTTTGGATTCGTGTGCCTCATTAAGAGTACAACGAAGAAAATTATTCTCAGACAGATAATAGCTGAAATTAAAATATAATATATAAACAAGGCACAATACACAGATAAATCCGATTGCCTTAATAATCTTTTTTGTAGAAGCTCGCATATAAAAAGTCCTTCACGTAATGTCATTATTGCGTTATCAAATATTATATCAAATGCGGTAAAACTTTCAAGAATGAATTGGTTTATATCAGGGGAAATGTTATAATTTACAAAGAAACAGCGCAATGTGTGACAGGCAGCCGATGTCAAATATACAGATAACCGGGATGGAAAAGAATGACAACAGTAAGTATTATATTATATATATGCGGAGATGAAGACGTTGATACAGTGCTTGCAACAGCGAAGAGCATGGCTTTATGCGATGTTTACGAAGCTACTGCGGTATGTGCGGATAACTGTGATGTGTACCGGGAGGAGCTTGAGAAGCTTGGAATTGCTTTTGCTGACGCAAGCGGCAGGGATTATTCTACGATATCACAGTTTAAGAATGCGGCAATATCGTATACATCTGGAGATTACATGATATACATTGCGCCGGGGGAGATAATTGACGACGGCATAATCAGCCGTCTTATGACACCGGAAGATTACAGATGTTTGACACTGCCGGAGCTGATTGAAAAAGGCGCAGGACGCCTTGAACGAATTGCCATATCAAGAAAATTCGCGGCAGAATATTCCGGGTTCAATGACAGGCTGGGATGCGGTGAAGATTTTGAACTTGCGGCAAGGGCGCTGGCTTTGGAAGATAATATTGCGGAAAAAGACACGAATGTCCGGATAATTATGTCTGAACAGCCATGCGTGATGCTTTATCAGGAACATTATCTCATGTATGCGTATGTATTCGGAAGATATGCCGCACAGCTGCAGGCGGCTGAGTGCTTTGACAGGCTTCTGGCAAAGTATATAACGGAAGCGGATGCATATGGAATCGGACAGTATTTTACATCAGAACTTGAGCTGATGATAGCTAAGAAGGACGAGTACTACAGGATTGATGATGCGATAAGACCTGTAGTTATATACATGGGAGATCCGATATGCTTTGATGTGCTTAAGTCATTTGCGTATGAATTTGCCAACAGCCTGAAACAATGCGGCGTGCCGGTAATTATGTATGACATGGCAGAACATGGGACCGGAGGACTGGCACGATTTGTAGGTAACAGGTACCGCGCGGTTGTGGGATTCCAGACAGCGTTGTTCTCGGTTAAGATGAAAGATTCCAATGAACTTGTTAACAATCTGATTGAGGCACCAAAGTTTAATTTCCTTTATGACCATCCATTGTATCTGTATTATCATTTTACACTGCCTCTTGACAGGTACTATGTGCTTACACAGGATGAAAATTATGCTGATTACATAAACAGGCATTATCCGGCAATTAAAGCAGGCAGGCATCTGCCGCCGGCCGGTATTGAACTTCTGCAATCAGAGCAGACAGCGTGGGACGACAGGGTATATGACGTGGTTTTTGTTGCATCATATCATGATTACAGAGAAAGAATGGCAGCGCTTGAGAGAGAATGCAGGCCTGAGGTGAAGGATATTGCATACAGGCTGCTTGAAAAGATGAAGGATAACCCCAACATGACAAGTGAAGCGGCACTTGCTGATGTTATCCATGAGTGCGGTGAGCCTGCATGCACTGTGGATGAAGCAGGCGCATTTGCAGCAACACTAACAGACTGTATGGATGTATGCCGTATTGTGATGTTCTACTACCGCGAAAAAGTAATAGAGGCAATCCTTGATGCAGGCATCACGCTTCATGTGTTCGGCTCAAGCTGGAATAACTGCCCGCTTGCTGTAAGGGATAATCTTATAATACATCCTGATGTATCTTACAGGGAAGGCATAAAGCTAATGGGACAGGCTAAGGTTGCGCTTAACATAATGTCATGGCACAAAGCGGGAATGACGGAGCGTATAGCTAATACAATGCTTAATCATACAGTGTGTCTTACGGATAAGACTACATATCTTGAAAAGCATTTCACTAATGGCAGGGATATTGTAATGTATGACCTTGAGAGGATAGATGAACTGCCGGGAATGATTAAGAATCTGCTTGCTGATGATGCAAAGATGCGTGCGATTGCTGAAGCAGGATATGAGAATGCATCGGCAAACCACAGATGGATTAACAGAGCAAGGGATTTTGTGGAACTGCTGGATGGGTTAGAATAACGGGCACTTTGTGTGTGCACAAGCATACAAACATGATATGCGCAAAGGGCAGCGCAGGAATAGGAATTGGTATGAATGTTTTATTTCCTGAATGGAAGAATTTTGGCAAAGAAGATATGCTTGATGCAATGCATAATCTCGGCATTAATGTAATATGCGTTGAGTTTGAGGCGATACATGACCGCGTTAATCCGGAAGCTGAGGCGAAGCTGGATGCGCTTATTGAAGAGTATCTTAATAAGGGGGATGATTCTGATGCGGTATTTACATTTAATTACAGCCCGCTGATATCTAATGTATGCAAAAGGCATAACGTAAAGTATGTGGCGTGGGTATATGACAGTCCTCTGGTGTCGTTATTTTCATATACGATAATTAATCCATGCAATCATGTCTATGTATTTGACAGGGCACTTGCGGACAGATTCGCATCGGAAGGAATAACAACGGTGCATTACATGCCGCTTGCCGCTAATGTCAGAAGACTTGATGCGATGCATGTAAGTCCGTCGGGGAATGGCAGAGGTCTGGCACCGGAGGCAGTTAAGCGCGTAAGTGGTGATATTGCATTTGTCGGTTCAATGTATAACGAAAAGCATCAGTTGTACGAACGGCTTTCATCTATGCCGGATTTTGCAAAGGGATATCTTGACGGAATTATAGAAGCACAGATGAAGGTGCAGGGATATTTCTTTATGGAAGAGATGCTCAAAGGTCCGGTGCTTGAGGAGATGAAGAAGGCACTCAATTACAAACCGAACAGGGATGGTGTTGAGACACCCGAATATGTATACGCTAATTACTTCCTTGCACGTAAACTTGCAGAGAGGGAACGCCGCCATCTGCTCGGGATGCTGGCAGAGGAGCTTCCGGACAGCCGTGTAAATTTGTATACACACAATCCGACACCGGAGCTTCCGGGGGTGCATAATGTGGGAGCGGTTGATTATTACAATGATATGCCGTATGTGTTCAAATGCAGCCGCATTAATCTCAACATCTCGCTTAGGAGCATACAGACGGGGATACCGCTGCGCTGCATGGATATTATGGGGGCGGGGGGATTTCTGATGTCGAATTATCAGGCGGATCTTCTTGAACATTTTATTCCGGGGGAAGATTTTGTTTATTATGAAAGTGATGAAGACCTTATAAGTAAATGCCGCTACTACCTTGAACATGATGAGGAACGCCGTGCGATTGCGGCAAACGGTCATATTAAGGTGGCGGCGGCACATACTTATGAGGACAGGGTAAGGCAGATGTTTATGTAGAAGAGATGCTTATGAATTACATGAAAGCGCCATATCCATCATCTCAAGCAGTCTTGTATCATATGAGTGATACCGGACTGCTTTTTCATATCCACGGCGTGCAATTGCCTCACGTTCGCTGTCATGTGCCAGATAGTAAGCGCATTTGTCATGAAGCTCTTCCATTGATGAGAATGCTTCAACCTCGCTTCCAATCTCAAAATATTCCGGCAGCTCAGCCTGATAGTTGGTCAGCAGGAATCCTCCACAGCCGAGAATGTCGAATATCCGCAGTGACAGGCCGGAGCGTATTGAGCGTGCGGTTATGTTAAGGTTGATTTTGCTCTGGTTGAATATAAGAGGCATCTCGGTATGTGAGCGCGCAAATCCGCGGTTGTGTATATGCGGCAGGACAGATGTATCACTGCCGGTGTACAGGTCAACGCTGAAATTCTCTGACAGCATCTTGAGCGCACGGATACGCTCCTGCTCGGCAGCTTTGACACTTATATACTGCTGTGCCACAAGTGCCTTCCATGCGTGGCGGCTGGCCTCTGGGAATGTATAATGGTCTGGTGCATTGGCAAGGAAAACATTTACAAAATCATCGCTGAGGCACTCCTCTATAAAATTATATCCGTATACCTTAAGCTGCGCATTAATGAGTGCATTGGCAAAGCCTTCATAGTAAGCGGGAAGCTTTACCTGATTGTACAGGCACTTTTCGGTATACAGTGAACCGATGAATGATATGTCACTTGCAAAATGCTGCTTCTGCGCAGAGCCTGCATTGTCGATTACGCGGCGGCTGCGCTGAATATTGGTGGCGAGCGGAATGTGGAATATATGTCCGGGATTGTCTGCCGCAAATTCATCATACAGGCAGCGGTCGAATAAGAATACCCGGTTGCACGGAAGCTTTATCGAATCGGAATACAGCTCCATAACCGGACTGTCGACGATAAGTGAAAAATACATTATCCCATATATGCTGCATACTTCTGCAATCCACGGAAAGAAATTGACTGTGAATACAAGTGAATAGGCAGTGCCGCTGTCAAGGTGCTTCTTTAGCACAGTTATTCCTTCGGCAGGTGTTATTTTTTTGTTATATATCTCATCAGTAACCTCATCAACATGTACAGACATTCTGTTAAACGCTTCGATGATGTCAGGTTCACAAATGCTTCCGTATCTGTATATTAAAATATTCATACTAATCTCCATTCCTGTGCTGCATTTTGCACATATCAAGTTTGTGCGCAGACACCAGTCTTTATATGAGATATTATATAGAGGAGTGGGACAAAAGGCAATCTCACAATCTCAATCACGTAAAAGAATGGCAGAATATAAAGTTTCTGCATGTTCATGCCGATACATATTTATAATCTGATGCTGGGAGGCGGAAGCTTGCAGCATTTTGTACAAAGACAGTAAGAAAGGGATAGAATAATGGCAGATAATACAGTTAACGGAGCAGATAATAAGGAAGTAATTGAAGCGGTGCTTACTGCATCAGAATATTGCAAGAAGCTTGAGAGAGCACTTGGTAATGTTGCATTTGAATTTGAGAATGGCAAGGCTGATGACACTGAGGATTATGCAAAGAGCATACTCGAAGGTGTGAACTGGACGATACAGGTATACAATGCAACTAAGGATTACCTTAAGGAGATTGGCGTTGAGGTTGACCAGAATGCTGTCAACGAGGCAATTAAGGCAATCGGCAAAGCGTATGAAGATGACGATGACAATGCCAAGGCAGAGCTGTTCAAGGGTGAGCTTAAGAACTTTATCGGTGCAATCGCACTTGCAGGCGGAAGGATTAATTGAATTAATTAATTAAAATTTAATTGACAGAATGGCATATATAAAGCGATAATATTGTGATAACTGTTTTATTATATCAGAACAGCACGGAGGTCAGAATGAAAGGTTTCGTTAAGAAGATATACAAAGATGTTATCGCTGTTATTGTTATGCTGGTGCTTACCGGCGTATTGATGTACGTATTTATGGATATGCAGAATTTTGACCTGCAGTATCCGATGTCATACGACGGCGGCGATGGAATGTCATACCTTGTTAATGCCGTAACACTTAAAGAAGGCATGAATACTATGGAGACGGACAGGCTTGGTGCGCCTTACGGATATTACGGGTATGATTTTTATGCAAGTTCACTGCATAATTTTGATAATATGGTGCTTAAGATATTTGTGGCATTCACGGATAATCCTGCAATTGCAGTTAATCTTATGTTCCTGTCAACATTTCCTATGATTGCGCTGCTTGCGTACTTTGCACTGAGGCAGATGAGGATACGACCATGGATTTCGGTTGCCGGAGCGCTTACATTTACATTTATGCCGTACATATTCATGCGCGGAATGAATCATTATGTGCTTGCGTGCTACTATTTTGTGCCGATATCGATTCTGTTCTGTATATGGATATATGAGGATGACAATTTCTTCAGACTTAACAGAGGATTTTTTAAGAACTGGAAGAACTATTTTGCAATAGTTTTATCAGCATGCATAGCTAATAACGGAATTGCCTATTATGCATTTTTTACATGTTTCTTTCTTATTATAACAGGGCTTGTAAAAGCGCTTAAGGAGAAGAAGTTCGGATATCTTGGCAAGGCATTATCGCTTATAGTTCTTGTGGCCGGATTTATGGTGGGGGCGCTTATACCTAATGTGCTCTACATAAGGGCGAATGGAGCCAATAAGGACGGATTCATGCGTACTCTTGACGGCGTTGAGACATATTCGCTTAAGATAGCCCAGCTGTTTATTCCGCTGGAGTCACACGGAAGTTCGTCACTTGAGAATATTATAAATGAATATAATGACGCAATGCCGCTTGTTAATGAGAATTACATGGCTTATCTTGGAATTATGGGATGCATCGGTTTTCTTGCGCTGCTTGTTGTACTGTTTCTTAAGCGCATGGGAGATGACAAGCCATACAAAGTCCGGCTTGAGCTTTTGTCGCTGCTTAATATCGCTGCGATACTTCTCGGAACGATAGGAGGCTTCGGAAGTCTGTTCGGACTGCTTGTTACGGATATGATAAGATGTTATAACAGAATTTCGATATTTATAGCATTTATCTCGATAGCTGCAGTGTGTATACTGCTTAATGTACTGGGTACAAGGATTCTTGAGTCAGGCAGAATCGCGAAGCTTGGCAGATATGCATGCGGCTCGGTATATGGGGTGTTTGCTGCGGTGTGTGCAGTGGTGACACTCTGGGGCATATGGTTCCAGTATCCGGGACTTAGGTTTGATTATGAGAACTTTAAGAATTATTATATATCCGACCATGAATTTGTAACCAGAATAGAGGATTCTCTTCCTGCAGGCTCGATGATATACCAGCTTCCTTATCATGAATATCCTGAGGGCGGCGCTGTTAATGATATGAATGATTATGATCTCTGGATAGGATTTATCCACTCTAAGACATTAAGATGGAGCTATGGCGGTGTTGTCGGAAGAGATGCTGACAACTGGCTGTCTACAGTGAACAATGATGATGTTCCCAAGATGCTTAAGACTGTCAGGGAAAAAGGATTCGCAGGAATATATATTGACAGACGGGCATATGAGGATGATGATGTATTGAATCTTGAGAATGCATTGAGAGGACTGCTTAGTGAAGAACCGATAATAAGTAATAACGGTGCATTGAGTTTCTTCTATATTAAATAGTATCTGATACATGGTTGTAAGAGGCAGGGCATTGTACCCTGCCTTTATATTGATTGTTCCTTAAAAAAAACAATATTTTTTTAAAAATGTTGTTGCAAATATCAGATTTATTAGGTATACTAATCCTTGCTGTGACATGATAGCAATGAAACGAGAAGTTGCTGCAAAGCGAAAGCTAAGCAGGTTATTCCGTGGAGCGAATGTCAAAAACCGATACAACCCATCGGTTTCAACAAAATGGCGACAAGTCACTGTACAGAATATCATCTGTTAATTATACAGAAATGACCGCGAGAGTAATTATGAGCATGATAGTTCATGATACACGCGGGGGAGTGTACAGTCACCGCTTGTCGTACTTAAGTTCTAAAGTGCGAAAAGGAGGCGACTTTTTTATTATGGCAAATCAGGTAATGAGAATTACATTGAAGGCATATGATCATCAGTTAATTGATCAGTCAGCTAAGAAGATTATCGAGACAGTAAAGAAGACGGGAGCTCAGGTGAGCGGACCGGTACCTCTTCCAACAAAGAAGGAAGTTGTTACAATTCTTAGAGCTGTTCATAAGTATAAGGATTCAAGAGAGCAGTTCGAGCAGAGAACTCATAAGAGACTTATCGATATCCTCACACCATCACAGAAGACTGTTGATGCGCTCTCTAAGTTAGAGATGCCTGCTGGTGTATACATCAATATCAAGATGAAGTAATTCAAACCATAACAGTTGCATTGATGTATGGGTTGACGCATCGGGTAAGACAACGAGGTTGAATTTTTTCATAAACTAAGTAGTAATCCTGAAGGGTTTAATATAGAAGCAACACAAACCGCAGTGGTGAAGGTTCCACTTATATTTAACTGTTCTAGGATGATGAGATGCGCTTACGCAACAAGGTTTACCGGGTTCGTAATCATCTTATCCGCTGTAGATTAAACAGGAGGAAAGATTTAATGAAGAAGGCAATTTTAGCTACAAAAGTCGGAATGACTCAAATCTTCAATGAAGACGGTGTTTTAACACCTGTAACTGTTCTTCAGGCTGGCCCTTGTGTAGTAACACAAGTAAAGACGCTTGAGAACGACGGTTACGAAGCAGTTCAGGTTGGTTTCGCAGACAAGAGAGAAAAGCTTGTTAACAAGCCAATGAAGGGACACTTTGACAAGGCTGGCGTTTCTTACAAGAGATTTGTAAGAGAGTTCAGATTCGAGAATGCCAGCGAGTATAATGTTAAGGACGAGATCAAGGCAGATATCTTCGCAGCAGGCGATAAGATCGATGCTACAGCCATTTCAAAAGGTAAGGGCTTCCAGGGCGCTATTAAGAGACATGGACAGTCAAGAGGACCTATGGCTCACGGTTCTAAGTTCCATAGACATCAGGGTTCTAATGGATCAGCAACAACACCTGGTAGAGTATTCAAGGGCAAGGGAATGCCTGGTCAGATGGGAGCAAAGAGAATCACAATCCAGAATCTCGAAGTTGTGAGAGTTGATGCCGAGAACAATATCATCTTAGTTAAGGGTGCAGTACCTGGACCTAAGAAATCATTAGTAACACTGAAAGAGACAGTAAAGACTGATAAGTAATCTTTACTAGGGAAGGAGGACCACACAGATGGCAAACGTATCTGTTTATAATATTGAAGGCAAAGAAGTTGGCTCATTAGAATTGAACGATGCAATCTTCGGTGTAGAGATCAATGAGCATCTCGTACACATGGCCGTTGTACAGCAGCTTGCTAACAACCGTCAGGGTACACAGAAGGCAAAGACACGTTCAGAGGTTTCCGGTGGTGGTAGAAAGCCTTGGAGACAGAAGGGAACAGGCCACGCTAGACAGGGTTCAACAAGAGCTCCACAGTGGACTGGCGGTGGTGTTGTATTTGCACCAACTCCTAGAGATTATTCATTCAAGATGAATAAGAAGGAGAAGAGAGCTGCCCTTAAGTCAGCACTTACTTCTAGAGTAGTAGATAGCAAGATCGTTGTTCTTGATGAGATCAAGTTCAATGAGATTAAGACAAAGAATTTTGCAAATGTTATGAAGAACCTTAAGCTTGATAAGGCACTTATGGTTATCGGAGATAACGATGCAAACGTAATTCTTTCAGCTCGTAACATTCCTGATGTTAAGGTTTCACAGCCTAACACAATTAACGTATATGACATTCTTAAGTATGACACACTTGTTGTTACTAAGGATGCAGTTGCAAAAATCGAGGAGGTATACGCATAATGGCAGACATTAAGTACTATGATGTAATCCTCAAGCCAGTTATCACTGAGAAGTCAATGGCTGACATGGCTGACAAGAAGTATACATTTCTTGTTCATACAGATGCTACAAAGTCTCAGATCAAGGAAGCTGTAGAGAAGATGTTCGCAGGAACAAAGGTAGCTAAGGTTAATACAATGAACCGCGACGGCAAGAAGAAGAGACGCGGAATGGTTGTTGGTAAGACAGCAGCTACAAAGAAGGCTATCGTACAGCTTACAGAGGACAGCAAGGATATCGAGGTATTCGAGGGTCTTTAATTAGCACAACAGTGTAGAAAACAATATTACACAACATGTTTAGAACATGAAAGGAGTTAAGAAAATGGGAATCAAAACATATAATCCCTATACACCTTCCAGAAGAAATATGACTGGTTCAGATTTCTCAGAGATTACAAAGTCAACTCCAGAGAAGTCACTTCTTGTTTCACTCAGCAAGAATTCAGGTCGTAACAATCAGGGTAAGATAACAGTTAGACACCGTGGCGGTGGAAACAGAAAGAAATATAGATTAATCGATTTCAAGAGAAATAAGGAAGGCGTTCCTGCAAAGGTTATCGGAATTGAGTACGATCCTAACAGAACAGCTAACATCGCACTTATCTGCTACGCAGATGGCGAGAAGTCATACATCCTTGCTCCTGAAGGACTTACAGATGGCATGACAGTAATGAATGGACCTAAGGCAGAAGTAAGAGTAGGTAACTGCTTACCACTTTCTGAGATTCCGGTAGGTACACAGATTCACAATATTGAGCTTTATCCTGGTAAGGGTGGTCAGCTTGTTCGTTCAGCTGGTAACTCAGCTCAGCTTATGGCTAAGGAAGGCAAGTATGCAACACTCAGACTTCCATCAGGCGAGATGAGAATGGTTCCTGTAATCTGCCGCGCAACAATCGGCGTTGTAGGTAACGGAGACCACAGCCTTATTAATCTTGGTAAAGCCGGACGTAAGCGTCACATGGGTATTCGTCCTACAGTTCGTGGTTCTGTTATGAACCCTAATGACCATCCACACGGTGGTGGTGAAGGACGTGCACCAGTTGGTCGTCCAGGCCCAATGACACCTTGGGGCAAGCCTGCTCTTGGTCTTAAGACTCGTAAGAAGAACAAGCAGTCTAACAAGATGATCATCAGAAGACGTAACGGTAAGGCAATCAAGTAATTTAACAGGATTTTAAGGAGGTTAGAACCTATGGCTCGTTCACTTAAAAAAGGACCATTTGCGGATGAGAGCTTATTAAAGAAGATTGATGCCCTTAACGCTGCTAACGATAAGCAGGTTGTTAAGACATGGTCAAGACGCTCAACAATTTTCCCATCAATGGTTGGACATACAATCGCAGTTCATGACGGCAGAAAGCATGTGCCTGTATATGTTACAGAGGACATGGTTGGTCACAAGCTCGGTGAGTTCGTTGCAACAAGAACTTACAGAGGACATGGCAAAGACGAAAAGAAGACAAGATAATATTTGTTGAAAGGAGGTTCACTCATGGCTAGCGGACATAGATCAAAGATCAAGAGAGAAAGAAACGCTGTTAAGGATACAAGACCTTCAGCTAAGTTATCATATGCCAGAGTATCAGTACAGAAGGCATGTTTCGTATTAGATGCAATCAGAGGTAAGGACGTTGCTACAGCACTTGGTATCGTAACTTACAACCCAAGATATGCTTCATCATTAATAAAGAAGTTATTGGAATCAGCTATCGCTAACGCTGAGAACAACAATGGAATGGATCCTTCAAAGCTCTATATTGAAGAGTGCTACGCAAACAAGGGACCTACAATGAAGAGAATTCATCCAAGAGCACAGGGTAGGGCTTACAGAATCGAGAAGAGAATGAGCCACATCACAATCGTGCTTAATGAAAGATAATGAAAGGAGTATCATATGGGACAGAAAGTTAATCCACATGGCTTAAGAGTCGGTGTTATTAAGGACTGGGACTCAAAGTGGTATGCAGAAGATAATTTTGCAGATAACCTCGTTGAAGATTATAATATAAGAAAGTTTCTTAAGAAGAGACTTTACAGCGCAGGCATTTCAAGAATAGAGATGGAGCGTACAACAGACAGACTTAAGATTATCATTCACACAGCAAAGCCTGGTATCGTAATCGGTAAGGGTGGAGCAGAGATTGAGAACCTTAAGAAGGACGTTCAGAAGTTAACAGATAAGAAGCTTTCAATCGATATTAAGGAAGTTAAGAGACCAGACAAGGATGCTCAGCTTGTAGCTGAAAATATTGCACAGCAGCTTGAGAATCGTATCTCATTCAGAAGAGCAATGAAGTCTTGCATGGGCAGAACAATGAAGGCAGGAGCTAAGGGTATCAAGACATCTTGCTCAGGCCGTCTCGGTGGAGCAGATATGGCTCGTACTGAGTTCTATAGCGATGGTACAATTCCACTTCAGACATTACGTGCTGACATCAACTATGGTTTTGCTGAGGCAAACACAACATACGGTAAGGTCGGTGTTAAGGTATGGATATATGAAGGAGAGGTACTTCCAACAAAAACAGTTAAGGAAGGGAGCGAGCAGTAATGTTACTACCTAAGAGAGTTAAATATCGTAGACAGTTCCGTGGCTCAATGGCCGGTAAGGCAACAAGAGGTAATAAGATCAGCAACGGTGAGTATGGTATCGTTGCAATGGAGCCATGTTGGATCAAATCAAACCAGATAGAAGCAGCCCGTATTGCCATGACACGTTACATTAAGCGTGGTGGTAAGGTATTCATTAAGATTTTCCCTGATAAGCCTGTAACTCAGAAGCCTATCGGTGTTCGTATGGGTAAAGGTAAAGGTAATCTTGAGTATTGGGTAGCAGTCGTTAAACCAGGTCGTGTAATGTTCGAAATCTCAGGCGTTCCTGAAGATGTTGCAAAAGAAGCTTTACGTCTCGCAACACATAAGCTTCCTTGCAAGTGCAAGATCGTTTCACGTGCAGATTTAGAAGGCGGTGATAACAGTGAAAACTAATAAGTATGTAGAAGATTTAAGAACAAAATCAGCTGCAGAATTGAATGATGAATTAGTAGCTGCTAAGAAGGAACTTTTTAACCTCAGACTGCAGAATGCAACAAATCAGTTGGAGAACACTGCAAGAATTAAGGAAGTTCGTAGAAATATCGCAAGAATCCAGACAGTTATGGCAGCATCTAAGTAATTGCCGGTAACTGAATGGACAGATTCCCAGAAAGGAGATATTTGTCGTGGAAGAGAGAAATTTAAGAAAAACTCGTACAGGTAGAGTTGTAAGCAATAAGATGGATAAGACAGTCGTTGTTGCAGTAGAAGACCACGTTAAGCATCCACTTTACAAGAAGATTGTAAACAGAACATATAAGCTTAAGGCTCATGATGAGAACAACGAATACATGATCGGTGATGTAGTTAAGGTCATGGAGACAAGACCACTCTCAAAGGATAAGAGATGGAGAGTTGTAGAGCTCATCAGTAGAGCGAAGTAATATAGAATAATATCGAATATTGCTGAAAGGAGTAATATCATGATTCAACAGGAAACCAGACTTAAGGTTGCCGACAATACAGGCGCCAGAGAAATCCTCTGCATCCGTGTTATGGGTGGTTCAACCAGAAGATATGCAAGCATCGGCGATGTTATCGTTGCTACTGTTAAAGATGCAACACCAGGCGGTGTTGTAAAGAAGGGCGATGTTGTTAAGGCCGTTGTTGTTCGTACTGTTAAGAGTACACGTCGTAAAGACGGTTCCTATATTAAATTTGACGAGAATGCTGCTGTTATCATCAAGGATGATAAGACACCAAGAGGAACACGTATTTTTGGACCAGTGGCAAGAGAGCTGAGAGATAAGCAGTTCATGAAGATTGTTTCTCTTGCTCCGGAAGTATTATAAGGAGGTACCGAGAGAATGTCAGCTGTCAGAATTAAGAAGAACGATCTCGTAAGAGTAATCGCAGGTAAGGATAAGGATAAGGAAGGAAAAGTTCTTTCAATTGATGCCAAGAAGGGTAAGGTTGTAGTTGAAGGTGTTAACATGATTACAAAGCATGCTAAGCCAAGCGCAGCTAACCAGCAGGGCGGAATCCTCCACCACGAGGCTCCAATCGACATTTCTAACGTTATGTATGTTCATAACGGTAAGACAACAAAGATTGGATACACATTCCAGGATGAGAAGAAGGTTCGTGTAGCAAAGTCAACTGGTGAAGTAATCGATTAATTGAGAGAGGAGGTCAGGAAAATTGAGTAGACTTAAAGATTTATATAATGATCAGATTAAGGATGCTATGGTAAAGAAGTTCGGTTATAAGAACCCTATGGAAGTACCAAAGCTTGATAAGATAGTAATCAATATGGCAATCGGTGAGGCTAAGGAAAACTCAAAGATTCTTGATGTAGCAATGAAGGAGCTTGAGACAATCGCCGGACAGAAGGCGGTTCTCACAAGAGCTAAGAATTCAATCGCTAACTTCAAGATCAGAGAGGGTATGCCTCTTGGATGCAAGGTTACACTTCGTGGAGACAGAATGTACGAGTTCCTTGACAGACTTGTTAACCTTTCACTTCCACGAGTACGTGACTTCAGAGGCGTAAGCGCTGATTCATTTGACGGAAGAGGTAACTATGCACTTGGTATCAAGGAGCAGATCATCTTCCCTGAGATCGAGTATGATAAGATCGACAAGGTTAGAGGTATGGACGTTATCATCGTAACAACTGCAAAGACTGATGAGGAAGCAAGAGAGCTCCTTACACAGTTCAACATGCCTTTTAAGAAGTAATAACAGGAGGGAAATTCAATGGCTAAGACTTCAATGAAGATTAAGCAGCAGAGACCACAGAAGTTCTCTACAAGAGAATATACAAGATGTAGAATCTGTGGCCGTCCACATGCATATTTAAGAAAATACGGAATCTGCAGAATTTGCTTCCGTGAATTAGCTTACAAGGGTCAGATCCCTGGCGTTAAGAAAGCATCTTGGTAATTAGTATAGGAGGTACATTTCAATGACAGATCCAATAGCAGATATGCTTACTAGAATCCGTAATGCCAACACTGCAAAGCATGATACAGTTGATGTTCCTGCATCAAAGATGAAGATCTCAATTGCTGAGATTCTTCTCAAGGAAGGTTATATCAAGAGCTTTGAGCTTGTTGACAACGGTAATTTCAAAGATATCCGTATTACATTAAAGTATGGTAAGGATAAGAACGAGAAGATTATAACAGGACTTAAGAGAATTTCTAAGCCGGGTCTTCGTGTTTACGCAAATAAGGAAGAGCTTCCTAAGGTTCTTAATGGACTTGGAATCGCAATCATTTCAACAAACCAGGGCGTTGTTACCGATAAGGAAGCAAGAAAGCTCAACGTTGGTGGAGAAGTTCTTGCATTTGTTTGGTAATTATAAATCACTCACAATTTTAGGAGGTGCACGGCATGTCACGTATAGGAAGAATGCCTATCGCTGTTCCGGCAGGTGTTACTGTTGAGATAGCAGAAAATAATAAGGTGACTGTAAAGGGTCCTAAGGGAACACTTGAGAGAGTGCTTCCATCAGAGATGGACATTAAGTTAGAGAATGGAGAGGTTGTTGTAACAAGACCTAATGATCTTAAGAAGATGAAGTCACTTCATGGTCTTACAAGAACTCTTATCGCTAATATGGTTACAGGTGTAACAGAAGGTTACACAAAGACACTTGAGATTAACGGTGTTGGTTACAGAGCTCAGAAGCAGGGTAAGAAGCTTGTTCTTTCACTTGGATACTCACATCCGGTAGAGATGGAAGATCCTGAAGGCCTTGAGTCTGTAGTTGAGGATAACAAGATCACTGTTAAGGGTATTGATAAAGAAAAAGTTGGCCAGTACGCTGCTGAAATCAGAGGCAAGAGAGCTCCGGAGCCATATAAGGGCAAGGGTATCAAGTACGCTGATGAGGTTATTAGACGTAAGGTCGGTAAGACTGGTAAGAAATAATTAAAGGAGTGAACAAAGATGGTTAGTAAGAAGTCAAGAACAGAAGTTCGTGAGAATAAGCATAGAAAATTACGTAATCGTTTCAGCGGTACAGCTGAGAGACCACGTTTAGCTGTGTTTAGAAGCAATAATCATATGTACGCTCAGATTATTGACGATACAGTTGGTAAGACACTCGTTTCAGCATCAACACTTCAGAAGGAAGTTAAGGCTGAGCTCGAGAAAACTAATAACGTTGATGCAGCTGCATACTTAGGTACTGTAATTGCAAAGAGAGCTTTAGAGAAGAATATTACAACTGTTGTCTTTGATAGAGGCGGATTCATATATCAGGGAAAGATCCAGGCTTTAGCTGATGCAGCTAGAGAAGCTGGTCTTGAATTCTAATATTGAAGAAAGGAAACAAACAATATGAAACGTACAATCGTTGATGCTAGTCAGTTAGAGCTTACAGAAAAGGTAGTATCAATCAAGCGTGTAACAAAGGTTGTTAAGGGTGGACGTAACTTCCGCTTTGCAGCACTCGTAGTTGTTGGTGATGGCAATGGTCACGTAGGTGCAGGCGTTGGTAAGTCAATCGAAATTCCTGAAGCTATCCGTAAGGGTAAGGAAGATGCTATGAAGCATCTCGTTACAGTAGCACGTGATGAGAATAATAGTGTTCCACATGATTTTATCGGAAAGTTCGGAAGTGCAAGCGTACTTCTTAAGAAGTCTCCAGAAGGTACAGGTCTTATCGCAGGTGGTCCTGCGCGTGCCGTACTTGAGCTTGCAGGTGTCAAGAATATCCGTACAAAGTCATTAGGCTCAAACAATAAGCAGAACGTAGTTCTTGCTACAATCGAGGGCCTTAGCCAGTTAAAGACACCTGAGGAAGTTGCAAAGCTCCGCGGTAAGTCAGTAGCTGAGTTATATGATTAATTGTTGTGAATTTGGAGGATTAGTAAAATGGCAGATAAGATGTTAAAGATTACTTTAATTAAGTCTCCAATCGGTGCTGTTCCTAAGCATAGAAGAACTGTTGAAGCTATGGGTCTTACAAAGATGCATAAGACAGTTACACTTCCAGACAATGCAGCAACAAGAGGACAGATTCAGCAGATTGGTTACATGTTGAAAGTAGAGGAAATGTAATAATTATTGATTAGAAGGAGGTGCCATAATGGATTTATCAAATTTAAGTCCTGCAGCAGGATCAGTTAAGAGCGATAATTTCAGAAGAGGCCGTGGACATGGTTCAGGTAATGGCAAGACAGCCGGTAAGGGTCATAAGGGTCAGAAGGCTCGTTCAGGAGCTCCAAGACCAGGCTTTGAAGGTGGTCAGATGCCATTGTATAGAAGAATTCCTAAGAGAGGTTTCACATGCAGAAACCACAAGGAAATCGTAGCTATCAATGTCAGCGCACTTGAGAGATTCGAAAACGGTACTGAGGTTACTATTGCAGCATTAGTTGAGTCAGGTTTAGTAAGCAATCCTAAGGATGGCGTTAAGATTCTTGGCAATGGTGAACTTACAAAGAAGCTTAATGTTAAGGTTAACAGCTTCAGTGCAGCAGCTAAGGAAAAGATCGAAGCACTTGGCGGAACATGTGAGGTGTGCTAATGCTCAAAACACTCTGTAATGCATTAAAGATTAAGGAAATCAGAAACAAACTTCTTTATACATTTGCAATGATTGTCATCATGAGAATTGGTAGCTTAGTACCGATTCCGGGTGTCGACACAGAGTATTTTAGTACACTTTTGAACAAGGTTGAGGATTTAAGCCTTCTCGATGCATTTACCGGCGGTTCTTTTGAGAGAATGTCGGTATTTGCACTGAGTATAACTCCTTATATTACATCATCCATTATCATCCAGCTTCTCACAATTGCAATTCCTAAGTTAGAGGAGATGCAGAAAGAGGGCGAAGATGGAAGAAGAAAGATGGCAGCCATTACAAGATATGTGACTGTTGGTCTTGCCCTTATACAGAGTATCGCCATGGCAGTTGGCTTTGGTAAGCAGGGGCTTATTGCCGGCTATAAGGGAATGAGTACAGTTCACTATGTTGCAAGCATTATAGTTGTTATTGCAACACTGACTGCAGGTTCAGCAATTCTTATGTGGATTGGTGAAAGAATCACTGAAAATGGCGTCGGCAATGGTATATCAATCGTACTTCTTGTCAATATCATTTCCAGCATTCCGGAAGATATGGTAGTGCTTTTTGAGCAGTTCGTTAAGCCGCAGAGCATCGCTAAGGGTGTTCTTGCCGCTGCAATCATATTAGCAATTCTTGTTGCCCTGGTAGCATTCATATGCTTCCTCCAGGACGGCGAGAGAAGAATTGAAGTTCGCTATGCCAATAAGATTAACGGCGCAGGTAAGCTTCCTTATCAGGGTGGCCGTACAACGAACATTCCGCTTAAGGTCAATACCGCAGGCGTTATGCCAATTATCTTTGCATCATCACTGATGCAGTTCCCGGTAATCCTTGTTCAGCTGTTTTCAACTAAGCAGCATGAGTGGACTAGATACTTAAGCTCATCATATTGGTGCAGAACGTCTGATTGGAAGTATTCAATCGGATTGCTTGTATACCTTATACTGATTGTAGTATTTGCATATTTCTATACATCTATTACATTTAACCCGCTTGAGATTGCCAATAATCTTAGAAGGCAGAGCGGTGTTATTCCGGGAATTAATCCGGGTAAGCCTACAAGCGATTATCTGAACAGGGTATTGAATTATATTGTACTTATCGGTGCAGTTTTCCTTATGGTAGTTGCACTGGTTCCAATCCTTTGCTCAGGTCTGTTCAATGCAAGCGTGTCATTCGGTGGAACATCAATCATAATCATAGTTGGTGTAGTACTTGAGACAGCTAAGCAGATCGAGTCAATGATGGCTAAGAGATATTACAAAGGATTTTTGTCAGATTAATATATTTGAACATAGACAGGCGGATAACGTATGCGTGAAGATTATATTTTCGCGCATGCGTTATAACGCTATTTAAGAACAGGTGGTGTCATATGAAGATTATTATGTTAGGTGCGCCAGGCGCAGGTAAGGGAACACAGGCTAAAAGAATCGCTGAGAAGTATTCAATTCCACACATCTCAACAGGTGATATCTTCAGGGCCAACATAAAGAACGGAACAGAACTTGGAAAGAAAGCCAAGACATACATGGATAAGGGTGAGCTTGTTCCGGATTCACTCGTTGTAGACTTGGTTATAGATAGATTTAAGGAGCCGGATTGTGCTAACGGTTATGTACTTGACGGTTTCCCACGTACAATACCTCAGGCAGAGGCTCTTGACGAGGCTCTTAAGGCAATTGGTGAGAAGGTTGATTACGCAATTAACGTAGAAGTGCCTGATGAGAATATCATCAACCGTATGTCAGGCAGACGTGCATGTGTAGGATGTGGTGCAACATACCATATCAAGTATAACCCTACCAAGGTTGAGGGTATATGTGATGCATGCGGCGAGAAGCTTATACTTCGTGATGACGACAAGCCTGAGACAGTCAAGAACAGACTTGATGTATATCACAAGCAGACACAGCCACTTATTGATTACTATGCTAAGCAGGGAATCATGAAAGAGGTTGATGGAACTGTTGATATGGACGAAGTATTTAACTCAATAGTTAAGATACTTGGTTAATCCCGGGTATATTATAAGAGGATAGATATGTCAGTATCAGTAAAGTCACAAAGAGAGATAGAGTTAATGCGCGAGGCGGGAAGAATTCTTGCCATCGTGCATGAAGAACTCGCTAAGATAATTGAACCGGGGATTACGACAAAGCACATAGATCAGGTCGGATACGACATTATCAAGAGCTATGGCTGTGAACCCTCCTTTCTGAATTATGAAGGTTATCCTGCATCAATATGTGTATCCGTTAATGACGAAGTCGTTCACGGTATACCCGACAGGAAGCATGTCCTGCATGAAGGTGATATAGTAAGCCTTGATGCCGGTGTTATATATAAAGGATATCACTCAGATGCTGCAAGAACACATGGGGTTGGCGAGATAAGCAAAGAGGCGCAGCAGCTTATTGATGTTACAAGACGCAGCTTTTTTGAAGGAATTAAGAAAGCAGTTAACGGAGGACATCTCTTTGAGATATCCAATGCTATAGCAGACTATGTAGAGCCTTACGGCTATGGCATAGTACGAGAGCTTGTAGGTCACGGAGTAGGCAGCAATCTTCACGAGGATCCTCAGGTGCCTAATTTCAGACAGCCACACAGAGGCATGAAGCTTGTAAGCGGAATGACGCTTGCTGTTGAGCCTATGATTAACATAGGAACGGAGAATGTCAAATGGATGGATGACGGCTGGACAGTACTTACCGCAGACCATTCACTTTCAGCCCATTATGAGAATACAATTCTTATAACAGACAACGGACCTGAGATATTATCTCTTTCCAAAGAAGAAGCAGCAAAGTATTTATAAAGCAGCGCAGGAGTAACAGTTATGATTGAACGCTTTAAAAAAGGATATTTTGCGAGGTCGAAGGCCGGACATGACAAAGATACCCTGTATGTTATACTTGACAGGGACGACAGATTCGTGTATCTTTCTGACGGGAGACTTAAAGAAGTAAGCAATCCCAAGAAAAAGAAAGAGAAACATCTTCAGTTTATTGCATCGCAGGCAGAAGGAATTGCAGCAAAGCTGGATTCGGGACTGGAGATAACGAATGAAGATGTAAGAAGAAGCCTGAAGTTATATAATCAGAATAATCAATAATCAGTTTTATGAGGAGGATTTAAATGTCAAAGTCAGATGTAATCGAAATCGAAGGTAAGGTAGTTGAGAAGCTTCCTAATGCAATGTTCCAGGTTGAGCTTGAGAATGGCCATCAGGTACTTGCACATATCAGTGGAAAGCTCCGTATGAATTTTATCCGAATCCTTCCTGGTGATAAGGTAACAATTGAGCTCTCACCATATGACCTTACTAAGGGCAGAATTATCTGGAGAGATAAGTAAGCACAGACAGTAATATTTTTAAAAATATTTTTATATATTTGTAAATTTATTCTTGCTATTCACATTTTATATGTGATATAATAACAAACGTACTTTTTTGAAAGGAGGCTTTGGCAATGAAGGTTAGATCATCAGTTAAACCAATTTGCGAGAAATGCAAAGTCATCAAAAGAAAGGGAAGTATCAGAATTATCTGTGAGAACCCTAAGCACAAGCAGAGACAGGGCTAATATGTCTAAAGGATAATACCGAGTCCTTTATCGCAGGAAAGATGCTATCTTCCTGTCTTTTTGCATGTACATGCCTTATGGCATGAACCCGGGAAGTGGATATCACATCCCAACAATAGTTTTGCGGCTGCAGTGATGATACGGCAGGCAACGTTGTATAACGCCGCCGGGCACGGATTATTACTATTATATATAATGACGGTTTAGTGCTGCGCACACATTTCAGGCGTCACAAGTGACGAGCTGCGTACGTGTTATCCGATCATAAGTGAAGAATGAATAAGAATATTAACGGAGGTATAATAAGCACATGGCTCGTATTGCAGGTGTAGACTTACCAAGAGAAAAACGTGTTGAAATTGGTCTTACTTATATCTATGGAATAGGTAGAGTAACATCAAATCGTATCCTCGCAGAGGCTCAGGTTAATCCTGATACTCGCGTTAGAGATTTAACAGACGAAGAAGTAGCAAAGATTCGTGACGTAATTGAGAATGACAACATCCTTGTTGAAGGTGATCTCAGAAGAGACATCGCTATGAACATCAAGAGACTTAAGGAAATCGGATGCTACCGTGGAATCCGTCATAGAAAGGGACTCCCATGCAGAGGTCAGAAGACTAAGACTAACGCAAGAACTTGCAAGGGTCCTAAGAAGACAGTAGCTAATAAGAAGAAGTAATTGATAATATAATCAATCTTTAAGTCAAAATTATCAGGAGGTTTGTTTAACAATGGCTCAGAAAGTTACAAAAAAAGTGACAAAGAAGCGTGTTAAGAAGAATGTTGAGCACGGACAGGCACACATTCAGTCATCTTTTAACAATACAATCGTTACATTGACAGACGCAGAAGGTAATGCTCTTTCATGGGCAAGTGCCGGCGGACTTGGATTCAGAGGCTCTAAGAAGTCAACTCCATATGCTGCACAGATGGCAGCAGAGACAGCTACAAAGGCTGCTCTTATTCATGGACTTAAGTCAGTAGATGTTATGGTAAAGGGACCGGGCTCAGGCAGAGAGGCAGCAATCCGCGCACTTTCAGCAGCAGGTCTTACAGTAACAAGCATTAAGGACGTTACACCAGTTCCACACAACGGATGCCGTCCACCAAAGCGTAGAAGAGTCTAATTAGGAGGTTAGGATAAGATGGCAGTTAATAGAGTTCCTGTTCTTAAGAGATGTAGATCATTAGATCTTGATCCAATATATTTAGGTGTAGATAAGAAGTCTAAGAGAAAGGCTAAGAACGCTGGAAGAAAGATCAGCGAGTATGGTCTTCAGCTTAGAGAGAAGCAGAAGGCAAAGTTCATCTACGGTGTACTTGAGAAGCCTTTCCGCAACTACTATAAGAAGGCAGAGAAGATGTCAGGCCAGTCAGGTGAGAACCTTATGATCTTACTTGAGCTCAGACTTGACAACGTTATTTTCAGAATGGGCTTTGCAAGAACAAGAAAGGAAGCCAGACAGATCGTAGATCACAAGCATGTTCTTGTTAACGGCAAGCGCGTAAACATCCCATCATACCTTGTTAAGGCTGGTGATGTTATCGAAATCAGAGAGAAGTCAAAGGGCTCAGAGAGATATAAGCAGATCCTTGATGCTACAAGCGGAAGAGTAGTTCCAGAGTGGCTTGAGGCTGATGCAGAAGCTCTTAAGGGTTCAGTAAAGGCAGTCCCAACAAGAGATATCATTGATGTCCCTGTTAACGAGATGCTTATCGTCGAGTTGTATTCTAAGTAATACCAATTAATAAGGAGGGCTAAATAGTGTTCGATTTTCAGAAACCTAAAATTGAGATTGCAACAATCTCTGATGACAAAAAGTACGGAAGATTTGTTGTAGAACCACTTGAAAGAGGTTATGGCACAACACTTGGTAATTCATTAAGAAGAATCATGTTGTCTTCATTACCGGGCGCTGCAGTTAGTCAGGTAAAGATCGAAGGCGTGTTGCACGAATTCAGTTCAATTCCGGGTGTTAAGGAAGATGTAACCGAAATCATCATGAACATCAAGAATTTAGCTATCAAGAACAACAGCGACTCAGACGAACCTAAGACAGCATACATCGAGTTTGAAGGTGAGGGTGTTGTTAAGGCATCTGATATTCAGACTGATGGAGATATTGAGATTATTAATCCTGACCTTGTCATCGCACATCTTAACGGCGGTGATGGTTGTAAGCTCTCTATGGAGCTTACAATCACAAAGGGCAGAGGATATGTAAGTTCAGATAAGAATAAGACAGAGGATACTCCTGTTGGAGTTATCGCTGTAGATTCTATCTACACACCTGTTGAGCGTGTCAATATGGCTGTTCAGAATACCCGTGTTGGTCAGGTTACAGACTATGATAAGCTCACACTTGATGTATATACTAATGGCACACTTGCTCCGGACGAGGCTGTAAGCCTTGCTGCCAAGGTACTCAGCGAACACCTTAACCTGTTCATTGATCTTTCAGAGAACGCTAAGACAGCTGAGATAATGGTTGAAGAGAGCACAGATGAGCATGAGAAGGTTCTTGAGATGACAATAGATGAACTTGAGCTTTCAGTTCGTTCATACAACTGTCTTAAGAGAGCCGGTATCAATACGGTTGAAGAACTTTGCAATAAGACACCTGATGACATGATGAAGGTTCGTAACCTTGGTCGCAAGTCACTTGAGGAAGTTCTTGCAAAGCTTAAGGAGCTTGGCTTACAGCTCAGCCCTAACGAAGACTGATACCGATTGATTATTAAGAAGTAGTGTTACGCGCAGACCAGTAAGTCCAAAGAAGCATGGTACTGCGTGTTTCCATAATAACAAGTAACCAGTAAGTCCAAAGAAGCGTGGTTACGGCATTCGGTGCTTGCCGGTACCGTATGTTGCCGCATAAGCGGAGAAGGAGGATATCAATGGCAAAGTATAGAAAGCTTGGAAGAACATCAAGCCAGAGAAAGGCTTTATTAAGAAGCCAGGTTACAGCACTTATCAACAATGGTAAGATTGTTACAACTGAGGCAAGAGCTAAGGAAGTAAGAAAGATTGCTGAGCACCTTATCACACTCGCTGTTAAGGAGAAGGATAACTTCGAGGAAGTAACAGTTACAGCTAAGGTTCCTAAGAAGGACGCTGAAGGCAAGAGAGTTAAGGAAGTTGTTGATGGCAAGAAGGTTACGGTATATGAGTCAGTAGAGAAGACAATCAAGAAGGATAAGCCTTCACGTCTTCATGCAAGACATCTTATGCTTAAGGAGCTTTACACAGTAACTGAGGTTCCTACAGAGGCAGCCGGACGCAAGAAGAATACAAAGGAAGTTGATCTTGTTGCAAAGCTTTTCGATGAGATCGCACCTAAGTATGTAGATCGCAAGGGTGGTTATACAAGAATCATTAAGATCGGACCACGTAAGGGCGATGCTGCAATGGAAGTTGTACTTGAGTTAGTATAATAATTGTACATGATAAAGGTGGGGCACAACGGTGTATGCTGTTGTGCCTTTGCCATACCATGGGAAGGAATATGCATGAGCCTTAAAAATCATGAGGATATAATAGTAGCTGAGAACGTAACATTTGAATATTACAGACGCGACGAAGAGGGCAATGTTGAAGGAATCACAACCGCTGTGGACAATGTAAGTCTCACAATGCAGAAGGGTGATTTTGTTGCCGTGCTTGGACATAACGGTTCGGGGAAGTCAACATTTGCAAAGCATATCAATGCACTCCTGTATCCTACGGAGGGAACACTGTATGTTGACGGAATTGATACCTCTGACGAGGAGCGTCTTTTAGATATAAGACAGAGTGCCGGAATGGTCTTTCAGAATCCGGACAATCAGATTGTATGTACACTTGTAGATGAGGAGGTAGCATTTGGACCTGAGAATATAGGTGTACCATCAGAAGAGATATGGGAACGTGTGGAAAAAAGCCTTAAGGCGGTCGGAATGTACGAATACCGCAACGCTTCACCTAATAAGCTCTCAGGCGGACAGAAGCAGAGAATAGCCATTGCAGGTATTGTGGCAATGAAACCGAAGTGTATAGTCCTTGATGAGCCTACGGCGATGCTTGACCCACACGGACGCAAGGATGTAATGAAAGTCCTTCATGAGCTTAACAGGCGTGAAGGAGTGACTATAATACTTATAACACATTACATGGATGAGGTAATAGATGCAGACAAGGTCTTTGTAATGGATGACGGTAAGCTTGTGATGCAGGGAAAGCCAAGGGAGATATTCTCACAGGTAGACAGGCTTAAGGAGCTGAGGCTTGATGTGCCGCAGGTTACAGAGCTTGCATATGAGCTTAAGAAGTCAGGACTTGACATGCCTGACGGGATACTTACACACGAAGAGTTCAGGGATGCTCTTAAGAAGTGCATGGCTGATGCCGGAGCACCAAAGAACGGAGGTGCAAAGTAATGGCGCTGATACTTGATAAGGTTAATTATACATATGAGGCAGGTTCAGGCTTTGAAAAGCATGCTCTTAAGGATGTAAGCTGTGCAATCGATAAAGGTGAATTTATAGGACTTATAGGACATACAGGTTCGGGCAAATCAACGCTCATACAGCATATGAACGGCATTATAAAGGCAACAAGCGGCAACATTTTTTTTGACGGCGAAGACATTTACGATAAAGATTATGACATGCGTAAGCTCCGTAATAAGGTCGGGCTTGTGTTCCAGTATCCGGAGCATCAGTTGTTTGAGACTGACATATTCAAGGATGTGTGCTTCGGACCGCGTAATCAGGGGCTTTCCGAGAAGGATGTGCAGCTTAGGGCATTCGAGGCACTGCGCCTTGTAGGACTTGAGGAGAATCTTTATTACCAGTCACCGTTTGACCTGTCTGGAGGCCAGAAGAGGCGTGCGGCGATAGCGGGTGTGCTTGCAATGAGACCTGATTATCTGATTCTTGATGAGCCTACAGCGGGACTTGACCCAAAGGGGCGCGACGAGATACTCGGACATATAAGAAAGCTTCATGATGAGACAGGGATTGCAGTAATTCTTGTATCCCACAGCATGGAGGATGTTGCACGTTATGTTGACAGAATCATGGTCATGAATCAGGGACAGCTTATATATGACGATAAGCCGCGCAATGTATTTGCACATTACAAAGAGCTTGAGCGGGTAGGACTTGCTGCACCGGACGTAACATATATAATGAATGAACTGCGTGACGCAGGACTTGACGTAGATACTGATGCGATTACGATAGAGGAAGCTAAGGAGAGTATTCTGAGGCTTTATAAAGGGATTAAGACATGTTAAAAGATATTACTATTGGACAATATTACCAGACACAGTCTCCGATACATAAGCTCGACCCAAGAGTTAAGCTTGTGGGAACGATGGTATTTCTTATATCATTGTTCCTCGGACGCAATATCATTATGTACGTTATCGCCACACTGTTTCTGGCAGCCATGATTAAGATATCCAACGTACCATTCAAGTTCATGGTAAGAGGACTTAAGAGTATTGTGTTCATTGCTATATTCAGTGCAGTGTTTAACCTGTTTCTCACGGACGGAGAGCCTATAGTGCAGTTCTGGATATTCCGTCTTACATGGGAAGGCGTGGAGATGGCATCATTTATGGTTATAAGGCTTATTTATCTTATAATCGGTTCATCACTTATGACGCTTACAACAACGCCTAATGACCTTACAGACGGGCTTGAAAAGGGACTTGGATTCCTTAATAAGGTAAGAGTTCCCGTGCATGAGATAGCAATGATGATGTCGATTGCGTTGAGATTTATACCGATTCTTATAGAAGAGACAGATAAGATAATGAAGGCGCAGATGGCAAGAGGCGCTGATTTTGAGCATGGCAGCCTTATGCAGCGTGCCAAGGCAATGATACCGATTCTTGTGCCGTTGTTCGTGTCGGCATTCAGACGCGCCAATGAGCTTGCAACAGCGATGGAAGCACGCTGCTATCATGGTGGTGAAGGAAGAACCAAGATGCGCCCGCTTAAGTACAAGGCATGTGACCACAGGGCATATCTGGTGCTTGCACTGTACCTTGCGCTTATGATTGCCATACGTGTGCTGAGAGGCGGAGCACTGATATGAGACGTATAAAGCTTATAGTTGCATATGACGGAACCAAATACAGCGGATGGCAGGTGCAGAATAATGCTGATACGATTGAAGGAAGGCTTAATGCTGCGCTCAGCAGTATATGCGGCGAGAATATCCGGGTTATCGGGGCAAGCCGTACCGATGCAGGAGTACATGCACTTGGAAATATTGCTGTATTTGATACGGAATCGAGAATACCGGCAGAAAAATTTGCCTATGCGCTTAATGCCAGACTGCCGGAAGACATAGTGGTGCAGAAGTCATGCGAGGTGCCACCGGACTATCATCCGAGACATTGCAGTACAATCAAGACATACGAATACCATATACTTAACAGAACCTTCAGACTTCCGCAGATGAGGAATAATACATTTTTCTGTCATTACGCACTTGATTTGGAGACTATGAATGAGGCTGCGCAGTACCTTTTGGGTGAACATGATTTCAAGAGCTTCTGCTCTGTTAATACGCAGGCTGAGACAACGGTGCGTACGATATATTCCATTGAAGTAACCGGACTGAGTCTTAGCAGGGATGTGCCGGACAGTGAGGATGAAGACGGGGGAGAGAAGTTTGACCTTGACAGGGGACGTGAGATTGTAATCCGTGTCAGCGGCAATGGATTTCTTTATAATATGGTGCGTATAATAGCCGGAACACTCATAGATGCAGGCTGTAAGAGACGTACACCGTTAAGCGTCAAAGAGGCACTTGACGGATGCAACAGAGAGCTTGCAGGCCCAACAGCACCGCCACAGGGACTGACGCTGATTGAGATTAAGCATGTAGGCACGAAACTATGAAACTATGAAAAAAATATTGACATGACAGTCTGTATATTATATAATCTTATGGTGCGCTTGGTATGGGTGTATGAATCTGTAGCAGACATACTTTTATAGTTTTATTGTATTATTTGTATCCAATTAATATATTCAAATAATTATATTCAGTTAGATAGGTGCTTAGCCATTAGCCCCGGATAAGCATTTAATCATAAAAACAACAGTTACTTTTTAAAATTATCAGGAGGAAAACCGATGAAGAGTTTTGTGGCTAGTCCATCAACAATTGAAAGAAAATGGTATGTGGTTGACGCTTCTCAGTATACATTAGGTCGTCTGTCATCTCAGGTGGCAGCAGTTCTTAGAGGAAAGCACAAGCCAACTTATACACCTAATATTGATACAGGCGATTATGTAATCGTTATTAATGCAGATAAGATTAAGGTTACAGGTAAGAAGATGGATCAGAAGATCTATTACAGCCATTCAGATTATGTAGGCGGAATGAAAGAGACTACACTTAAGGAAATGATGGCAAAGAAGCCTGAGAGAGTTATCGAACTTGCAGTTAAGGGTATGCTTCCAAAGGGACCTTTAGGTAGAGAAATGTTCAAGAAGCTTCACGTATACGCAGGCCCAGAGCATGAGCAGGCTGCACAGAAGCCGGAAGTACTGACATTTTAATTAAGGAACGAATAAGGAGGATATAACATTGGCTAGAACAAGCAAAGCTAAGGCAAAGTTCTACGGAACAGGTAGAAGAAAAAGCAGTATTGCTAGAGTATATTTAGTACCTGGTACAGGTAATATCACAATCAATAAGAGAGATATCGAAGATTACTTTGGTCTTGAGACACTTAAGGTTGTTGTACGTCAGCCATTAGTTCTCACAGAGACAACAGACAAGTATGACGTAATCGTTAATGTTCACGGCGGTGGATACACAGGTCAGGCAGGCGCAGTTCGTCACGGTATTTCAAGAGCTCTTCTTGAGGTAGATTCAGAGCAGTATCGTCCACTTCTTAAGAAGGCAGGATACCTCACAAGAGATCCAAGAATGAAGGAGAGAAAGAAGTACGGTCTCAAGGCTGCACGTCGTGCTCCACAGTTCTCAAAGAGATAATTCAAGAACAAAAATCAATCCCACAGATTCAAGGTTTTCCTTGGATTTGTGGGATTTTTCTTTTTGTCCGTTTTTATGAATTTTTGTCTGTTAGTAACAAGTTAGAAACAAATTAGTAACACTGAATCAGGTGTCTTGTGCAAGACTTTTGTTGTCTTGTGCAAGACATTTTCTGATTTCAAGTTTTGTCCTGCAATGAACAGTTCTTCCATCCTTGAAGATGACATCATATCCATCATGTGTGTTCCCTTTGATTGTCAGAATCTTTTCCCTGGACTTTTCTGCAAGCTGCATGTTATCAAACAGACCTTCCTGGTCTTTATTCACCAGGAACAGGAAATATTTGTTCATGGACATTCCTTTGTCTGCTGCAAGGGTCTTGATGATGTCCTTCATGCCCTTTGGAACTGAAAAATTGATTCTTTCATAGTGGTCTGCATTGAACTGATTCTTGTATGCGGTTCTATCCATTCAGGTCACCTTCTTTCATATCAGGTTGATTGCTTCCGGTTTATATGGAAGGTCAACATGAGTATAAACAATTTGGGTGACACCCTGTCCTTTGTGACCAACTATCTTCTTGATGATTCTTTCATCAACCTTTGCTTCTGTCAGTAATGACACACAGGTGTGTCTTGTGTCATGTGGGCGGTGCTTCATGTTCATCTGCTGCATCAATGGTGTCCAGTATGAATCATAATAATTTCTATACAGAAAAGGTTCTTCATCAGGTGTGCAAATCAGGTGGTCACAGTCTTTCTGCATCCAGTATTCAAAGAATGGAACAATCTTTTCTGCAATTGGAACTTCCCTGATTCCTTCATCATAAATGCATTTAGTAAGTGACCGCTGATATTACGATTCCGATTACCTGAATCATTATTCACATTCAGATAGAACAACCTTGAATTAGAACCATTATTCCAATTCGTACCTAATTTAGTGACTTGAATGATTTTTTCATCTTTTATGGTAGATAACAGCTTTTTTATTGCCCATATATTTCAATGGTTTATTGTTCGATTATACAGAACTGAATCCAACTTCATGATATGGTGCATCACCGCTGTTGTCCTTGAATCCATGGTCTGCAACATAAATTGTTCCAGTGTCACCTGCTGCAAATGTACTTCCATTGTTGGTGTTGATACCATCAACCCATTTCCAAAGGTTTCCAACAGAATTGATTCTTGTGACTTTGGAAACAGCAACCTGCTGTTTGATGTTGGACAGTGCAGTCAGTGCAGGAATCTGTGAATCATTGTAAGTTGTGGCAGATGCTGCAACCTTTGTGAATGTCACATTTGCTTTTCCTGCAATAAGTTTTGCCATCAAAGACTGTCCTTTGTTTGTGATAATAAGCTGTCTAAATTCTGACATTTCTTTTTCCTACCTTTCATATTTTAATTTGATTCAGTAATTGAAACACCTGCTGTCATTATTGTGTGACCACTGACATCTATTGATTCTTTGAAGCTGTCTGAAATTTCAACAACCACTGCACCGACAACACCACCTGCAAAGGATGCCCCTGAATCAATGGACATTCCCTTCTTGAATGCATCAGACAATGTGGTCATATATCCTTCAACAATTCCACCACCAAAGATGGATGTTCCCTGGATGTCCAGGTTCTTCTTGAAGGAATCTGACAGTTCAAATGTTTCACAATTGACAATTCCTGCTGCCACCCTTGCTGTTGCATTCAAGTCAATGAAACTGTGCATTTCCTGTTTCACCTTCTGTTTCACATTCCAGTTTGTATGCACCATCAGAAATTTTTTCTGTGACTGCATAGTTCAATGTTCCACAAGAAAATCTTGCACCAATAGGAATGTTCAAAGTTCTCCAGGTTTGTTGCAACCTCACTGTGCATGATGACAAGTTTGAAGATGTTCTTGTTGTCACCGCCTGCCTTCTGAATTGCCTTGTTAAGAGTTGTAGCACCAACAAGCGCATCATCACCAGTGTTTGTAGTGATGTTGTAAACATGCTTGTCAAGGAATTCCTTTGCAGCCTTTGCAGCAACAGTTGAACCAGTTGTGGACATGCTGAATACACCCTTTAAGATTGCAAGCAGCATTGCCTGTCTGACATCCATCTTGTAATCAGCAATCAGTGCTGCAACATTGTCCATGAAGTCAACACCTGCTGTGATGTTCTTGCTGAAAGACTTTTCAGTCCATCCATCCATTCTGCTTGCAACAACAAAACCCTGCTCATAAGTGGTTGTGCTTGTGCTTGCAATATCAGTTCCACCATCATTGTTCTGACTGGTAGAACCATCAATTCTGCCAAAATAAGGAACTCTTGCATAAAGAGAACCAGTCTGATTTGCAAGGGCATCATGTGCATTCTGATTTGTACCGACTGCACCGCTCTTTGCAAGTTCGTTTTTAGTTACATTTGGGATTCTATCCACATACTTTCCAAATGCCTGTGGATTGAAACTCTTGGAATCAAATTTTGCCATTTTAATTCACCTTTTCCTTTCTTAAAATTGATTAAATTTCTGCATCAGGGTGTTCTGCCATATAAGCAGCAAGTTCTGAATAGGTCATTTTGGATGTGTCAACCTCATGGTCACCATCATCATTTCCTGATTCACCAGGTTTTGCACCCTTCACCTGGGTTTTCTTTTTGGTTGTGGTGTCGAATAAATAAGCATCAGACTTCTGCAATGCTTCAATCTGTTCTGCAAGACCCTTGATTGTTCCATCATCAGCAAGTTCAGCCTTGTCCAGGTCTTTCAGAAGTGCCTTGACAGCAGTGTTATTCTTTGCCTTTGCACCAGTCAGTGCAGAATCTATTGCAGCATCAATTTTAAGCTGCTTAATTTCAGCAGCATGTGCATCATCCTTTGCCTTGTTGTCAGCCTGCAATTTTGCAATCTCCTGTTTCATTCCTTCAACATCACCTGTGGAATTCTTCAAAGTTTCAAGCTGTTTATCTCTGTCAGAAATCTGACCCTTTAAGGATTCAACTTCTGCATTTGCTGCATCCAGGTCTTTCTGAATCTTTTCAGAATCACCCTTTGCCTTTCCAATATCCTGACTATTTTCATCAAGAATCTTGTCAACCTGTTCCTTCTCTAAACCCATGTCTTCCAAAAACTTTCTTTTCATGTTCAAAACCATCCTTTCAGTTTGTTTTCGCTGTTCTTTCAGCATCAGATTTATTGTTGAATGTGTCTTTTTTCGACTTCCACCAGGTCAATAAAAATCAGACCCATTGAAAGGAAGTTACTTCTGTGTCACCTCTGCACATTTTCTTCTTCATAGATTTTTCAATAGGTCTGATATTTTACCGCATTAAAAAAGCACCCTTTTCAGGATGCTTTTATTTTTTATATTGTTTCAATAACTCTTTTCTGTTTTTTACATGTCTGTCATGCAGTTCCTGTCCTTTTGAATCAGTGTGTTTCATTGGCTTGTCACCAACCTTCACCCTGTCATCAGTTTGCATATATAATTTTTCAGCCATAAAACATCACCTACTTTCATAATCAAATATTTTCAAATCATACAAATCATCCAATGCATAAATCCTTGCTATTTCAGAATTAGCATAAATTTCTTTGTACTCATTATATAATGATTCATACAATTTTTCAATATCAATTGTTCTGTCAGGATTTGAAACAATATGAACCATACCATTGTGACCAACTGCAATTGATGCTTCAATATCATCATTCACAAATAGTGTCTTCAAATCTGTGAATGATAATCTTCCACCATTTGGGTGATTGTGAAGTAAGACTTTCTTTTCACTTGCTTTCTTATATGTTTCATATTGTTCATATGTCAGACCAGTTTGACCTTCTCTTGCAGATAATGTGTTTTTAACAACAATGTTTCCTGTTCTTGCATCAAAAACCACAATGTCTTCCAATTCTGTTCCATCCCTATGTTCCAACATCTTCATTGCTTCCTGATATACAGATTCATTTGTTGATTTGTGACTTGTTAAACTTTCAAATTTATCATGATATTCTTTACCATTCACAAGTTTTCTATCAACAGAATAAGCATTGAAATCTTTCTTCTTTGTGATTTTCTGTGTTTGGTCAACCACAACAGGACTATCAACATATTGTTCTTTCCATTCTGAATATTTCATATCAGATGGAACATAGTATGTTTCACCATCAGCACCCCTTGCTGCCCTTTCACCGCTTCTGCCCCATTCATCATCAAAATGTTTTGAAGTGCAGAAGGGTTTCAATATTGGTTGGAAAATCGGTCAAATTGATGAAGCTATCTCTTTCACTTTCAGATAAATGTTCTCTATATGGTTCTATAAGCCGATTGATTTTCTCGTCAGCTTTCCTATTTGTTTGTACAACATCATTTTCATACATAAGAACATCCTCATAAATCTTTTTCAATAAATCATTCATGGCTATAACCTCACTTTCGTATAATCGTAAAAAGTTAAAATGTGTATTAACTGGTACATTTGATTGTAATTTAGCTTTTTCCAGTCATTTAATCCATAAAGGGACGATAATACAAGCATGAAAAAAGGCTTCCTGATCAAACAAAGGTATCTTAAATATAAGCCTTTGCAAAAGCAATTGCTAGTTTGCAATCGTAGTTGCAAGCAAAATCTAGCGTTTAAAAATACAATTAAGGGTGATAAAATAAACAATAAAATCCTTTATATTGTACACCTCGTATGTTAGGATCAGATCCTGAGTTAATTCGATAGGATTCTAAGGAGGTATACAAAAATGACACTGGTTGAAAAAATATTTAATTGTTTTAAGGATAGTGACAGCTTCTCATTGCAGGAGGCGTATCGGCAGAATGCTGATAAACCACAGGAGACAGTCAGGGCGCGTATCTACGAAAAAATAGGAGTTAAATTTGAAAGAGTAGCTAAGGGTGTATACCGCACCATAGATTGTGAGGAAGAACAGTGTGTGCTGATTGAGGGGAACGGAAGAGATTTATCGATGCTTGAGGATAACAGCATAGACTGTATACTGACAGACCACCCGTGGCTGGATACAAAATCCAATAAAGGTGGAACAAGAGCATTTGCAGAATATGATTGTTTCAGATATACGTTGGAGGATTTTAAAGAAAAAGCCAGGGTACTAAAGGATGGATGCTTTCTGGTTGAAGTTCTGCCGGCAGAAAATGAAAATAATTATGAATATTTATATCAAATCAAGCAGTATGCAAAAGAAGCCGGATTTCAGTATTATTCTAAAGTAGCATGGAAAAAGGGAACCTTTATAAGCAATACAGGAAGAAAAGCAAAAAACACGCAGGATATAATGATTTTTTCAAAAGGTAAAGCAAGAAGTATGCGGATTGATAAGAAAAAATCCGACATAACGGGTAAGATACAATACATGAGCGGGTGCAAGGGCATGCTTCCGGCGATGTTTGATGTTCAGCCGGTATCAAGAAGGGACAGGATACATCAGAGTGAATTACCGGTAGAACTATGTGAACAAATATTGGAATATGTTACTTATGAGGGCGAAATAGTACTGGATTCATTTGCAGGCAGCGGAGCAGTAGGAGTAGCTGCATTAAATAAAAAGAGAAGTTGTATACTTATAGAAATATTGAGAGAAAACATAGAAAAGATAAGAGCACGTTTTAATAATGTGTTATATAAGACGGTATTGGAGTGATAATTTTGAATTTGCGGATGTATGGTAGAAAAGCAGAGAATTATTCTAGTAATGCGCAGAAAATAAGAGTTATAACGGAAGATTGGGTTAATAACAATATGTTTTGTCCTTATTGTGGGAATCAGTATATCTCACATTTTGAGAATAACAGACCTGTTGCTGATTTTTTCTGTCCGTCATGCATGGAAGAGTATGAGTTGAAAAGTAAAGGTGCATCTATCAGTAATAAGGTAAATGATGGTGCATATAATACAATGATTGAAAGGATTACATCTATCAATAATCCTAATTTTTTCTTCATGCATTATAACAAAACTAATTTCCAAGTTGAAAATTTTGTCATGGTACCCAAATATTTTTTCTCGCCAGATATAATAGAAAAGAGAAAGCCGTTGTCGGATACCGCAAGGAGGGCTGGCTGGACAGGATGCAATATTTTATTGAGCCGAATACCAGACGAAGGAAGAATTTACATTGTACAAAATGAGAAAGAAGTATCTATTGAAAAGATAATGGAAAAAGTTCATAAAACAGAATTCTTACGTGGCAGTAAGCTGGATGCTAGGGGATGGACTTTAGATGTGTTAAATTGTGTTAATATGATTGAGAATAAAGATTTTACACTTAACCAGATATATAGATTTGAAGAGTTACTTGCAGAGAAACATCCAGATAACCATCATGTAAAAGACAAAATAAGACAGCAATTGCAAATGTTAAGAGATAATGGAATTATAGAATTTACAGGAAGAGGACACTACAGAAAAGCCGGTATATAAACTAATCATATAATCTAATCATATAATCCCCACTACATCATATCCGATTACACATCACTGAGACATAGAACATGCCGTCCTTTGCCTCGAAGCGGCAGACACCATTGTAATGTGCGGCAATGCTTCTGACTGATTGCGTGCCGAGTCCCGGTCCTTTGTGTTTCGTTGAAACGAGTCTGCCATCATTTGCATATCTTGGCTTGCCCGAAAAAGTATTGTCCACCGTGAGGCAGAACGAATTGCCGGTCAGACCGGCCCGAATCAGAATCTTCCGGTCATTGCTTGATTCATTTATGCAGGCTTCCAGTGCGTTTTCAATCAGATTACCGAACAAAACAGAAATATCAGTGTCCGAAACGAAGATGTCATCTGGAATCTGCACCCTTACAATATAGTCAATATCGTTATCCTTAGCCTGCTGGGCAAAGTAGAGCAATACAGCGTTAGCGGCAGTATTGGCGCAGAAGCGGACAAGCGAGTCATTTGGCAGACTTTCGTTATACCTGCCAAGATATTCCTGCAACGCATCAAGTTTGCCATCAGCCAGATATTCCTGCATGAGCGCAATATGATGGCGTACATCATGCTTTGCACGGCGGGCATCGGTGATTTTTTCCTGCAGATTCTTATACTGCATAGCCTGCATCGTGAGCTGATGATTTTTCTCCTGCAATTCCAGAGTCTTGTTTTGTTCCAGAATCAGGCGGGTTACTACATAGTAGATTAGGAACGCCCCTACATTGATGGCGAGGAGAAACAGAGTATTTTTCGGCTGAAGGGCAATCTCCAGACTGGAATGTGTAACACTGCCATACAGAACATAGTACCACATCAAATAAAATGTTACGGGAATCAGCCATAAATACCGCCATTCCAGACCGGACGGTTCTTTTTCAACAGCCGGTGTGTAGATTGACCGCATATAAAGAAATACCGGGACGGAAAGAACAGCCTCCACACCAAATAACATCAGCGAGAATGACCAACGGTAATCCTGAACCGCCAGGGCAGGGAATAAAAGTCCTTCCAGACATTTAGCGGAGATAACGGTCAGATTGGCAAGGTTGGAAATCATAAGCAAAGTAAAAAAAGTCTTGCCAAAATGTCTTTTGACGGAGAAAAAATAGAATGCAGCATAAAGAATAGTGCTGACGGCACTTGCTATTGCGGTATGGTCTTTGTGTGCAAAGCAGACCCATGAACCAAGCAGTATCTGGATGATTGTGAGCAATCCTATCAGAGTTCCTGTAATGGCTTTGGAAAAACGCAGACTGTGCCGGAACGGGTAGAGTGCCAGTACAAGAAACGGAAGGAAATTAAGCAATGAATATATAATGACTTCGACAATTCGGGAAACAGGTGGCATTATTTCTCCTCCTCTTTTCGCAGCTGCTCGAATAAAAACGACGAGTAGGCATCTTTGACTTCTTTTGCTTTACGGCGGCTTATAGGAATATTACAGCCGTCACTCATAGTAAAAGTGTCCGCGTTCTGGGCGGCAACCTCGTAAAAATTGACAATCAGCCCCTTTGAGGGAATGAAAAAATACGGATAGGCAGATAACAGCATTTCAAATTCAGAAAAATTGGCCCGCGTACTTATACGCCTGCCATATTTGCAGTGCAAGGTTGTGCAATGTGCAGCGTAGTCCGCATAGATGATATCGCGCAAAACTACGCTTGTGCCGTCAGGCAGCTGCACGGTACGCATCTTCTCAATTCCTGCAAAATCTATGCGGTCAAGCATGGCCTTTACCCGGTCTTTTCCAAAAGGCTTGTGTAGATAGTAGCAGGCGTTTACTTCGTAGCTTTCACTGGCAAATTCATTGCTGGTCGTGCTGAACACAAGCCGTACTTCATGATTAGTCCTGCGTATCTCTCTCGCTACATCCATGCCGGTAAGCCCATCCATAAATATATCCAGAATAATCAGTTCAAAAGTGTCCGACTGCCAGGTTTGCAGAAAATCTTCTCCGCTTGGGAAGTATATGCATTCGGCAGATGAACCAAGTAATTCATATAAGTATGTTTGCAGACATTCATACATCCGTATGTCATCATCGACAATTGCGATTTTCAAGATAAGACCTCCTCTTTGTACGATAGAGCCGGACAGGTTTCGTATTATTTATTATATCATCCGGATATTAAAATTCAAAGCTTTCAGACCACCGAATAGTTACCGCTTGAGTCGTTTTTTGACCGCTTGTGCCAAAATGATTGTGCAATTAATCCCTATCAATTACAATAACGCTGTAAATTTATGCCGCGAATGAGTCAAATGAGGTGCAGAGGGTTCAATATGATGTCTGCATTATACGCAACGAGGCATAGAAAGAGGAGGAAAGTTTATGAATAAATTTAAAATGGTATTTTTTATGCTGCTTGTAACAATATTAAGTATTCCGGGCATAATGACAGTAAAGGCTGCAACAATCAGCGATGACGGAGAATACTCTTTAGTATTGTCTGTTAATGAAGAAAACGGAATTATTGACGGAGGCGAATATGCCAAGCTTATAAGATTTAATGTCGAACCGGGAGAAAAAACGGTTAAATTATCTGAATTAACCAAAGGGATTACTCCATTTAATGGCAAAACCGAATTCTCACATTGGGAGACACTATCGGAAAGAGTGAAAGCCGACGAAGAACTGGCACTAAAAGACTTTAACCGCAACGGAAGTTTTTATACATCAACAGGTAAAGAAACCAGTTATACCAACGGTTTATCACTTGTAGCCAGATTCTCAGATAAAAAATTATCAGAAACCGGTAATTATTATGTAACGCTTGATGCATTTGCAGGTACCATAAACGGTAAGACAAAATTATTATTAGAAAGCAAATCAACGGAATTTACGACGATTGATTTAACAAAATATACCCCTGTAAGAAAAGGTTACACCTTCAAGGGCTGGGATCTGAACGGAAAAATTGTCACTTCTATTGATGCAAGTGCATTTTCAAAAGATGTTTCACTTAATGTAACCGCCACATATACCAAAGACACTTTTACGGGAGATAACAGAGTATTAATATTGAATGCCAACGGCGGAACTATTGACGGTAAGACAACCAATAAATATGACTATCTGGGCGGTGCAGATTCAGGAACAAGCATGTCACTTCTGCCATATATACCTGTGAGGGAAGGGTATACTTTTAAGGAATGGAATACCAAAAAGAATGGAAGTGGAAAGAGCTATAAGTATATATACTGGAGAGCATGGGACAAGTATGAGAATATGGATGATGTTGAAAAGGACACCCTGATAGAAAATGGCTGGGGTGGACAATATTATCAGAATGTAACTTTATATGCCTGTTGGGATAAAAACCAGGTAGAGACCGAAGAAACTGTAAAAGAAATTCAGAGTGCAGGAACAATAAAAGCAAAAATTGAATTTGAAAACGAAGTAAATAAGGATTACAAATTAAGTATTGAACAGATTGAAGTTAACAAAGAATTGACAGATAAGAATGTAAAATTCATAGCGGACATCAATGTGATTGATAAAGACAGCAGGGTTGTAGCAATCAATGGTATCAAAATGAAAATCAGGATTGCACTGCCGGAAGATTTAACGGGATATGACCAATACGAAGTCATTTATATTCTGAATGATGAAGTTAAAGAAACTATACCTGCCAAGATAGAAGACGGATATATTGTTTTTGAAACAAGCCACTTAAGCCATTATGGAATTGTAGCGACAAAGAGCGGTTCGACTGCAGGCAGCGGCGGGGAGAGCGGTTCACCTGCAGGTACCGGTGAGGATACCGGCTCAAGTACAGGCGGCGGCGAGGATACCGGCTCAAGTACAGGCAGCGGCGGGGAAAACACATCAATTGCAGGCACCGGAGAGAATACCGGTTCAAGTACAGGCAGCGGCGGGGAGAGCGCACCAACTACGGGTAGCGGCGAGGAGAGCAGTTCGGTTGCAGCTGCCGGCGGGGAGAGCAGTTCAGTTGCAGCTACCAGCCCGAAGACCGGAGACACAAGCAATTTTGGCTTGTGGATTGTACTGTTACTCATAAGCGGCGTTGCTGCTGTTAGTACAACAGTTGTCAGCAGAAAGAAGAATTACAACAGATAACTGAAGAGACCGTTTCAAGTTTTGTGTAAACGTTAAAAACTGATATAAGATTTGTGAATAGTTACAAATGGGCAGAGCCGATTTTCCGGATTCTGCCCATATCTGCATTATACAGT